>Ga0315900_10000039_pt1 | contig 211379 bp, 175 predicted proteins | sample LakEriMetagenome_FD_203521 | JGI IMG/M metagenome (GOLD analysis project Ga0315900, IMG submission 203521) | Freshwater fungal communities from buoy surface, Lake Erie, Ohio, United States - Buoy 12 MA114 | ecosystem: Environmental > Aquatic > Freshwater > Lake > Lake biofilm | place: USA...
TACTGTTGAACTTGCGTTAGCTGGTGCTGTTAATCCGCCTGAGTAATCAATCGTGTAGGTGTAAATCCAATCTGCTGTTGTTGTCCCATCACATGCCGTGTATCTGTATCTCCAAACTACTGTTCCTTCGCAGGTTGGTGTTGGATTGTCTTGACCAATCAATACTGCGGATACTGTTCGTCCACAAGCGTCTGTGATGTTTGCTGGAGCACCCGGATCTACTGCTGCACTTGGACACGATACTGTTGAACTTGCGTTAGCTGGTGCTGTTAAGCCGCTTGAGTAATCAATCGTATAGGTGTAAATCCAATCTGCTGTTGTTGTCCCATCACATGCTGTGTATCTGTATCGCCAAACTACTGTTCCTTCACACGCTGGTGTTGGATTGTCTTGTCCTACCAATACTGCAGATACTGTTCGCCCACATGCGTCTGTAATGTTTGCTGGAGCTCCTGGATCTACTGCTGCACTTGGACACGATAATGTTGAACTTGCGTTAGCTGGTGCTGTTAGACCTCCCGTGTAATCGATGGTGTAAGTGTAGGTCCATATACTTGTATTTCCTGCACAATCTGCATAAGTAAAGGTCCATGTCTTTGTGTCTTCACATGAAATATTAGAAGAACTTGTAATTGTGGGTGTTAATATATTTCCACAGGCATCTGTTACTGTTGGTGAAGAGGGTTGAACCTCACTTAAACTAGGACAACTTACAGTTGAATTTCCATTTGCTGGAATAACCGGATTTGTGGAGGGCACAATGGTGAATATTTGAGTTATATTTATGAAATTTCCACATTGATCTGTAACTCGATATATTCTTGTTAAAGTCGTTGGGCATGAACCACTTGTCACGTCACTGATCCAAGTTACTGTTGGGATTCCATAATTATCCGCTTCATCTGTAACTACGGAGACATCCGGCAATGGAACATTTGCAGAGCATTGAACTGTAACTCCTGCTGGGTTACTCGCCGTAGGAAGAATATTGTCAAATGTGATAATTAAATCATCTGAATTCTGACAACCATTTCCATCTGTTCCTGTAACAGTATATGTTCCTGAAGTTGTTGCTGTAAAATTTACTCCATTAGAAACATTTGGACTCCAAACATAGGTACTTGCTCCGGTTGCAGTTACACTTGTTGTGGAGTTTGCACATATTAATTGATCTGGTCCAGCATTAACATTCGGAAGTGAATTGACTGTTATGGTAAAGATTGATGGAGTACCAACACACCCGAATAACGTAGGTGTTACTGTAATTGTTGAAACACCAACACCTGTTAAAAGATAAGCAGGAAGATTACCAGATCCACTAGCGGGAATACCCGTATTAGTATTGTCATTTGTCCAGGTAAAGGTTGTATTTGCATTTGCACTTGTAAAACTAGTCGGTAATGAATTTTGATTCAAGCATCGGACTTGATTTGATGTCCCAGCTACAACGGGTGATGATAGCACAGTTGTTGAAGTACTTACAGGCGGACATCCTGAAGCATCATTAATTGTGACGGTGTATGTTCCTGCAACGGTAGGTGTTACGGATGCTGTTGTTGCTCCATTATTTGATGGGCCAGCCCAAAGATATGTAAACGGTCCTTGACCTCCACTTGGTGTTGCTGTAATTGAAGGATTACTAGTACATAGTACAGGATTTGACGGTGTGATGGTTGCGCCTAAAGTGGGCACAATGGATGCTGTAACCGTTGCGCAGTAAGGAACAGATGCAGCACAAACGGTACCTATTGTATTACCACATACTTGATATTGAATTGTTGTTGGCGCTCCGGAAGGAGGCGTTACTCTCACACTATCTTGATTTGTGTAGGTAACTCCGGATGTACCTACATTGCCACCCTGCATGTTACTCAAATAATTGTTGTACTGACCCGTTGTTCCTGGTGAAATGGAATTCCAAGTAATACTCGACTCTTGCAAGCCATAAACAATAAAATTATCAATACATCCATTTTGGGTTACTATATTTCCTGAAGTACCAGGAGCCGCAATTGATTGTACTAAAACCCCATAATCGGTTGATCCCGTTCTACAAAAGGTGAAATAATGAGGGCCAGCTCCACTTACGCAAAAAGTATATCCAACTCCATATGGACCAATGGAACAGTTTGAATACCAAATATCTGCATTTCCGGAAGCACCACTCAAGTTGAATTGAATTCCTTGGGCTCCAGGGTTTAAGGTAATAGCTAATACAAAGCAATTTACATTGTTTGCCTGACCACAACATTGGCCAAATCCACTTGATGGAATAACTATTGCTTGAGATGCAGAAGCACTTGGACTTGAGCTAAGATTGATATTAAATGTCGGAACATATTCTGAACTTCCTACAGCACCTGTTTCACAACCAAAATTAGAGGCCTGCGAAAATAAGACGTTGCCAATTAATAAGGCAAAGAATGTAGAAATAACATATTTAATAGATTTCTGCATCAAAAGAATGAATATGATTCTTGTATCTTCAACGTGCAAAGATAGACGCAGTTGCCCTCAATAACAAAAACTTCAATGGATTTATGTAAACTTAATTCTATCGTAATATATGAAGATAACCTTGCTTGGTACCTTTTTCATATCGCAAGGCATAAAAATAAACACCATCCATTAAAGCATTTCCCTTATTATCAGTTCCAGAGAATGGTTCTTCCCCTCGAGAAAATTCATAGACAATATTTCCCCACCTATCGTGCAAGTAAAATGTAAATTCCTGACATGTCTGAAAATAACTTTCCAAAGCTAAGGTGTCATTGATATTATCGTTATTGGCTGAAATTACATTTGGAAAATCAAAATCATCGAAGGTAAACAGATTGATTATACTCAAGTTGATACTTGAATTTTGGCTTACGCAACCATTCAACGTAACATTTACGTCATAAATTCCTTGGTCATTTGGGAATGCTGAAAAAGAATTACTTGAAGTTGTGGAATTAAAATTATTTGTCCCTGACCATTGATAATAGCCATTTTGGATGGAATCTGCCGAAAAGGTAAAAATATCTCCCGGACAAAGTAATGGGCTGTTGGATGTAATCGTAGGTGGAGATGGAATTGGGTAAACAATCACATTATATATAATCGTACTGTCACAACCTAGCTGTGTTTGGAGATAAAACGGATATGTACCAGTTACAGTAATAGTTTGTCCTTGAAAAGTAAAACTTTCGTTTTCACAAAATGACGTGTCGCGAATTATTGAATAGGCGGGATTGACGGATAAATTTAAATTGATGATACTGTCACAACCTGAAATAGTTTGTAAGTCTAGTGTGTAAAAACCTGGAGAAGTCAATTGTTCTGTGCCTAATGTGTAAGTTTCGTTAGAGCAAATAGTTGTGTCAATAGTCAAATTGTAAATAGGGTTTACATTTAATTGATAGATCGCTGTATCACTGTTACAACCCTGAAAAGTGTAAAATGCATTATACTGCCCATTCAAATTATCAGTAACATTCTGAAGAGTAGTATCAAATGAATTGCTTGTATATGCATTTGGACCAAACCAAGTTACTGTATATCCTGTTAAAGAATCAACTGAAAGTGATATAGAATCGTTTTGGCATACGATAGTAGGAGCTTGAATCGTTGGAGTTGGCACTTGCGATGGTTCTGTTACAGTGACACTTTGGGATACGATACATCCCTGAGCACTTTTGACATATACTGTGTAGGTTCCTGCTGCTAGATTTGAAAAAATTGAAGATGGAACATAATTAGTCCCATCGATGGAGTAACTCAATGTACCCGTTCCGATTGCATTCACAGCAATGCTTCCATCACTAAATCCAAAGCAAGAAGCGTTATTAGGTAATGCAGCTACAAGTGCAAGCGGAACGAACAGTGTTGATTCGACATCGAAAGTTACCGTCCCTTGAGGTGTTCCATTAAATGCTGCATTTCCCTGAACATTTATGTAATTATTGTCAAATTTGTAATAAGCCAAAAGTCCTGGTTGAGTGGTTGGTAATAAAAAATTCATATTTAGTTGAATTTCTTGCTCTGTTCGGGCAATATTCCAAATCCTAACCTCGTCAATGTTTCCACGAAAATTTTCATTAGCAAGAGGGTTTTGAGATTGCATCCCAATACCCGTTATTAAATTTGTGGTAATCAAATTTCCTGTGGCAGGTATTGTGTTTACCAAACAACCATTGATGTAATATTTAATTGAAGCGCCATCATAGGTTGCGGCGGCGTGATACCATGTGTTTTGAAGTGTTGGTTGAGGATTTGTACAGACAAAAAAACCGTCACTTGTTGCCATTTGAAAACTATTCGGACGAAGCAAATAATTACAAGTGGCTTGATCAGTATGTTTCGACACTAAATTAGTTGCATTTGCGGTAGTAGATTTTCTAAAAATTGCCTCAACAGTAATTTGATTACCAGCAACATCAATGTCACCAACCGACACCCATCGTAAACCTGCTCCTGAAGTATTTATTGAGTTTTGACCTTTTATTGAAACAAAAGCAGAAAAGACAACAGAAAGTACTGAAAGTTTAAGAAAAAAGGACATGAACAAATTTAATTAGATCATGCATAACTAGACAGCGAATCTTCAATTAAAGTTGCAAAAGTTTAAAAAAATATAATTTAGCGAATTAAATGTAAAAATCCAGATTTTGTCTTATCGCCAAATGATAATTTATAAAAATATATCCCGTCTAAGAGTTCAATATCACCAGTCGATTTACCTGAAAAAGGAATAGACGAAATATTTTGTTCGTAAACAAGATGTCCCCATCGGCTGTATATCAACAAGTTATATTCTTGACACGTCTTATAGTATCCGTTAATATCTAGCGTGTCATTTATTCCATCGCCATTTGGAGTTATTACATTTGGAAAATCATAATCATCAAAATCGAAAATATTTATTATCGATACAGAGGTATAAGCAGGAGAAGAAAAGCACCCATTCAATTCCGCTATTACGGCATAATCACCCATATCTTCCGCGTCAACCTCAAAACTAACCGTTGCACCTTGAGATGAAAAATTTTGAGGACCACTCCACTCGAATTGAGCGTTTGGGGAAGATGAAGCACTCAAGGTTACGATATCTCCTGGGCACTCAACAGGTCCATTATTTAAAATAGTTGGGGTCGAAGGTAATGGATTGACAAGTAAATTAAGATTAACAATCGAATCACACCCGGTCACCGTTTGCAAGGTTTGGCTATACAAACCAGAAGTCGAAAGTGTTTGCCCAAAAAAGTTTACGGATTGACCTTGGCAAATGGTTGTATTTTGCGTCGCGGTGATGACAGGATTAACAACTAAGGTTAAATTTACGATTGAGTCGCATCCGGCTATTGTTTGAAGTGTTTGACTGTATTGTCCAGATTGGGTCAAATTTTGACTACCAAAGGTAAATGAGCCTCCAGCACAAATGGATTCATTCAATTGAGATACTGGTGCAGGATTAACAGTCAAATTTAACGTTACCACTGAGTCGCAACCTGTTTGAGAGGAAAGTGTTACTGGAAAACTTCCTGCATTTGAAAAGTTTTGCCCATTAAACGTAAAACTACTTCCTTGACAAATACTTTGGTTAACTATTGAACTTAGGTTTGGGTTTACTGAAAGTGTTAATTCATTATTTGTTTGACACCCTTGAGCATCCGTAGTCATGACCGTATATACCCCAGGATTTGAATACGTCTGACCTTGAAATGTATACGATTGCCCCGAGCAAATTGCAGCAGCTGTTGGAACAAGAGGAACGGGATTTACCGTAACGATAACTTCATCAGCATCAGGACATGATGAAGGTAGTGCCGAAAGTGTAGTTTGTAAATTAAATGTTTGTGTAATTGCACTTCCTGTATTATTTGTTAGTGTAACTGTCGGATTTGATACGGTAGTTGAACTCAAGTTAGAACCCGTCCAGTTGTAGGTATATGTCGAATTAGATGCAGCTCCAAGTTGTGCCGTTCCGCCACTACAAATGGTGACATCTGAGCCTGCATTTGCAACCGCGATATCAGCAAATATTCGTGCGTTTTTAATCGAATGTTTATCTGTAGAGCCACCTGTACTTGCTGTGAATCCCATGTATCCAACGAAACTTGCGTTGTAATTTCCGGTAAGATATAAAGTGTTATTAATAAAAACTGAAATTAACCCACTATTGTATTCCACACGGCAGGTTTGGTAGTTGTTTGACCGTAAAAAATTTAATCCAGTTGCTCTATTGATGATGCCAGCGCCACATTCATTGTAGCCCGTACCTTGATAAATTTGAATTTCTGGATTTGCGCCACAACCATTGTCGTAGGTATCTAAAATCACAAAAACTCCATTTGAAGAAGCTGGAATTCCAACTCCACCGCCACTTACAAAGCCTGTTGGAGGTACATCCAAAAAACAAAAAGCGATTCCATCTGCGGCACTTCCTTCCCACATGCGAAAGTCAAATTCAACTTTCCATTGGTAACAGGTAGATAAATCAATGGATTGATTGTAAAAAATACCACCACTTGAACTATTTATAGCATCGGTCAAAACTATTTCATCTGAAAATAAATTAGCATCGCCACCTGTGTCACCCGAATAAGTTGCGCCTGTTAAATTCCATCCTGTTGTATTTACCGTTGGGGAACCTGTTAACTCCGCGAAAATTAAAGTTTGCGCTTGATTTATAAATGGAAAAACAAGAAATAAAAAGATTAAATAGTTGGTTTTCATATAGTAAATTCGAATCAAAGATCATCAAAAAAACGATAAGAAATCTTTTTTATACCGATAACTTAATATACAATTAGTATACGACCCTATTTTTTTATTAAAACAAACGACCTATCGAATTCCTTGTTATTAAATCTTATGAAGTAAGCCCCTTGATTTAACGAGGACAAATCAAATTTGAAAGTATTAATGCCAGTCGTTGTTTTAAAAACTTCTGTTCCAATAGTGTTAAAAATAGTAATTGTCGATTCTGTTTTTGAATTTACATATAGGTTGTCAGAAAAAGGATTAGGATAGAATTTGATATTGTTTTCAATATTATTTTCATCAACATCGGCGTTCGGGTCGAAGACGACAAACTGCCCCATCATTCCTTGGTCTTCGTGGGTGAGCATGTGACAGTGATACATGTAAGGTACATCTGTATTTGCAAAGTCTTCAAACTTTGTAATAAATCTTACTGTTCCTTGTCCGCCGGGAACTAAAACAACATCTTTTCTGCCACTTAACTCAGGCGGTGGCTGTTGACCATTAATATCTAAAATGTAAAATGGAACATTGTGAATATGAAACGGATGTGCTATAGGTGTGTTGTTTTGCAATGTCCAGATTTCCAAATTATTCAAAGGAATTTCATAATTAACTACGTTCATGTCAAACATAGCATTATTGATTAAGAATGGGCCAGTTATGGCAGTTGGACCCATGTTTTGCGGGCTAAAGGTTAGCGTACGCGTCGCATCAACAAGACCACTATTCCACGATGTTTGCGTTACTAATGTTGACGGCAGTTCTGTAATTGCATTCAAAGTTTGTGGAATAACTTGAATTTTCATTATATCGAAATTCGATCCATTCAAAGGATTTAACGTATAATTTGGAATGCTCTGTCCTGCTCCCATACCAGGTTGTAATGCACCGTAAATACCATTAGATAGTTCGGAGGCATAAGACTTAAGCGAAATTTGTTGACCATTAAATCCTTGGAGATTGACCAATATTTCAGCCCTTTCACCTGGTGCAAGTTTTAATCTAGTTAAGGATATCGGTTGACCTAACAAACCAGCATCCGAACCAATTACATGAAAGTTCTGATTATTAGAAAATCCTAAATTATAGACCCTTTCGGAAGAGCCATTGAGTAATCTTAATCTTACAAATTGCGCCGGTAATTGAATAATTGGGTCAAGAGTAGCATTAACCATTACAGATGTGTCGAGAGCTGATTCAATTATTATTTGATTATTCGAATCAAAAGCCTTTGATTGGATAATAATTGGAATATCATCTACACCATAGGTTCTTGGTAAGTTTAAAGCGGCTTCGTCATTATCTCTCACAATGATCATACCTGCTACTCCCATTTGAACATGCATGTTGGTCATGTGATGAAGATGTGGATGATACCAATATGTTCCCGCTTTGTCTAAAATTGTAAACGAAGGGTTCCAAGTTGAGAAAGGCAAAATAGGTGTGTGTGGACCCCCATCATTTTCGGAAGATACATGTAAACCATGCCAATGAATAGTAGTCGTATCAAAAAGAACATTGGTAACATTCATGTTTACTTGTTGACCTTTAGTTAAAATCAACGTTGGACCTAGTATGGGTCCATTAATTCCCATGGTTTCTGTTTCAATTCCTGGAAAAAAGTGCATGTGATTGTGTTTGATTTCCAGATTCATGTTATTTCCAATAAGTGTATCGGGAATGAAAAGTTGGTTCTGAGATTTAATGTCAGTCAAAACAAAAACTATAGTAAACGATAATAGAAATTTCATTCTATGAAATTAGAGCTTCTCTCCATTATAAAATGTGACTTTAGTTACATTCAAAGGTATTCGGACAAAACCAACCACCGATCGGTTTTTTCTTCAAGTAATGAGATTACAATACCCAACTCTTCACCTTTTTTTACCAATTCCTCTCCAGTAAACGTACCTGTTGAAAGTTCATTAGAAAGTTGTTCTTTCCGTAATTCTAATTCACCTAATTCGTTTTCTAACTGTTTAAATTCTTCCTTTTCTTTGAAAGATAATTTACGTTTTGTTTCTACCTCCGGAACAACCTCTTTTTCCATCGGGGATATTTTAACTTCTAACTTAGTTTCTCTTTTCTCTACATGTTGAGCTTTTCTGAAATCTGTGTAATTACCAACTATGTCGCGAACCTTGCCTTGTCCTTCGAACACAAACAGATGGTCTACCATCTTGTCCATGAAATAGCGGTCGTGAGAAACTACAATTAAACAACCTTGAAAATTACGCAGGTAATCTTCCAAGACGCTCATCACAAAGATGTCTAAATCGTTTGTTGGTTCATCGAGAATTAAGAAGTTAGGATTACTCATCAATACACGCAACAATTTTAAGCGTCTTTTTTCACCTCCACTCAATTTAGAAACAAATTGATAATGCATGTCCCTCGGAAACAAAAAGCGCTCTAATAATTGTGCAGCGGAAAGTTGACGACCTTTTTCTAAAGGAATAAACTCTGCCACTTCTTTTACGACATCAATTACTTTAAAGTCATCCGGAACTTTGATTATATCTTGACTGTAATATCCAAAAACAACGGTTTCACCGATGACCGTCTTACCTTTATCAGCAGGTTCTTGTCCGAGTAATATTTTTAAAAATGTCGATTTTCCGGTCCCATTATTTCCTACAATACCCAAACGTTCATTTCGCTGAACATTGTATGTAAAGTCAGAAAGGATGATTTTATCTCCAAAAGATTTACCCACTTTGTGAAATTCAACGATTTTGGTTCCCAGTCTTTCCATCTTTACGGGTAAATCAAGCTCGTCTTCTTCCAACCGTTGATGCGCTACTTTTTTAACGTCTTGAAAAGCTTCAACACGCGCTTTCTGCTTCGTTCCCCTTGCTTTGGGTTGCCGCCTTATCCACTCTAATTCCTTGCGAAAAGTGTTTTTGGCTTTTTCGATTGTCGATTGCATCTGCTCTTCACGTTCCGCCTTTTTTTCTAGGTAATAGGAGAAATTTCCTTTGTATTTATACAATGTTTGGTCGGACAACTCAAATATAGTATCACAGACGACTTCTAAAAAATAACGATCGTGGGTAACCATTAGTAAAGTTGATCTCGAAGTTGCAAGAAATTGCTCCAACCATTCGATCATGTCCAAGTCTAAATGATTCGTGGGTTCGTCAAGAAGTAAAAAATCTGCTTCAGAAAGCAGGACTTTAGCTAATGCGACCCGTTTTTTTTGTCCTCCAGATAAGGAACCTATTTTTTGCTGAACATTTTCAAGTTTGAAAACTGATAGCAGTTGTTTTACCCTAACTTCAAGATCCCAAGCATCGTGTTCTGATATTTTGTCATATAGTTGTTCTAGGCTTTTCTCATCATTGGCTAAAAGCGCTTCGTTGTATGCTTTGACTAATTGAAATGCGGGCAGGTCATGGTCGAAAATTGCTTCAAGTACAGTTTGATTTTCATTCATGAGTTCAGTTTGCTCCATAAATGCAACGCGAATACCGTTTCGAAAAACTACCCGTCCATCATCTGCGGTATCTAAACCCATTAGACATTTCAATAATGTCGTCTTTCCTGCTCCGTTTTTGGCTACGATCGCCACTTTTTGTCCTTGGTCAATACCAAAGGTTAACTCGCGAAAGATTTTCTTTTCACCAAAAGTTTTTGTAAGTTGTTCTACTGAAAGGTAATTCATTTCGCTTTATTAGGGGCACGAAGATACGCTTATTTCGCTTGTGTTTTGCCGATTTGAATAGAAAACAAGGCATAGAAAAAGCTAAAAAAAGTGATGCCTGCCTGGGTTTCCAAGGTGTCTTCGAATAGAAATGTTACCAATGCGATAATTCCAAAGCAAAACGCCAATATATTTCTATATTTTAAAGTTTGAACTAAAAAATAGCCTTGTAACCATGAAAAAAGCAATAAGCCAACTATTCCGAAGGCAAGCCAGAAAGTTAAATAAGATTGATGTGCTCGTAAGCGTCTATCCTTGGTGAGTTTACTTTCTCGTTCGTTGTAGGAAATTTGTAATGCGTCGTCAACATCTCCATTTCCCACGCCAATAAACGGAGATTTTTGAATGGTGAACCAAGCATTTTTCCAGAGTTCTAATCGTTCTGTTATAGGATGAAGATTGGGATTTCCGGGATGTTGTAATTCGTAACGGACTTGAAATAAACGAGCAGGTATTCCACCGGATGTTTCCCGAACATCAGCAAACCCCCGCTCAATATAATTAATATCTTGTTCTGTTAAAGAACTTACTCCTGTAGCATCTAATGTGAGTGATTTGGAGCTCAAGTAACGGATTAGGGTAAATTTCAGTGGTTGTTGCTTTGCATCAAGGCTATCATATGGAATTGTTGATTTTGCATTCCACAACTTAGCCAATTGCTCATGGTTCGCCTTTTCAATTTTTGGATAATCAACAGGAAGTTGCAGGTAATAATAAAGAGACACCACACAAAGAATAGGTAAGGCTACTAGCGAATAAAATATAGGCCGATATTTTTTAAAATGAAGTGCAGAAAAGACAAATAGACAGATTAAAAAACTAAGAATTCCAGATAATACTTGACTGTAATAGGAGTAAAATCCAAACCAACTCAGGAGAATCAACACTAGGTATATATTGAGTTGTTTTTTTTGCATAAAATATAAGGTAACTCCCGCGGCTAAGCCTATTAAAATCCCAAATCGAATATGGGATTCAAAAAGAGACATGCTCCGAATATCAGCCAATTGCAATTCATCTTTGAAGAAATAATAAGCGGTAAAATTTACCAACGCAGTGATGCTCAGCGTAGCTAAAAATAATTGTAAAAGGCGATCGATTTTGACCTGACTCCAATCTTCACGGTAAAGAACAATAATTGGGATTATAACAAGTGAACTTTTTTGTCGCACGTCATTCCATCCGTAGGTTAAATTTTCAGACCAAAGTAATCCTAACAGATGTAAAGCATAAAATCCAAAAAGTAACTGAAAGTAGGGATTTTTGAATAGTTGTTTTGTAGATGAAACGATTGTACCACTCGTAAAAAATGAAATTCCACCAAGGAGTAATCCCATCGACATTAGGAACTTGCTGCAGCAAACGCCAATGATTAGAAAAGCACACGCAACAAAATGCAAATAACTAGACCAAATTTTAGCGTGCTGTTGGATTGCCATACAATTTAAAAACGCGCAGTTTTTTAAAATATTGAATTAGCGTAATCGATTTAAAGAGTCCAGCAGTTTTTTGTCTCGTTTGATACCTAATTGTGCCAAATAGCAAAATGGAAAACCCACTACCAATAAAGAAAAACCAGCGCCTAATTCTCGGGTACAATTTCCATCGTAAAAGTATTTATTTCCCATTGCACCAAAAACCACAATAGCGATAACAATAGCCAAATAAGCAAAAGAGACATATCTCGCTAATTTCAGCTGTGTATTCAGTTTCTTGTATGACATGGTTACATAGAAAATAAAGAGAACCATCAAGATACCAACGATATAAAACGGTTTAGATTGACTGGAGAGAATTTTACCACTGTCATCGTTTAGGGCTTCATGAAAACCAAAAGCATTAAATGCAAAATAGGAATTTTCTGTGGAAAATCGGTAAATGTCAACTCCAGTAAGGCATGCTCCAAGTAAAATCATGGCCACGAGATAGTATAAGGATTGAACGCGTTGTATCATAAGTGTTTTTTACAAAGTTACTGACTTATTTCGTAAGTAAAAGTCGAGAATGACTATCGCTGCCATAGCTTCAACGATTGGAACAGCTCTTGGAACTACACAAGGGTCATGTCGACCTTCAGGTTGTATTACTACCTTTTCTCCAATTTCATTGATGGTATCTTGTGATTGAAGAAGGGTAGAGACAGGTTTAAATGCTACCTTAAAATGTATGGGCATTCCATTGGATATTCCGCCCTGAATACCACCGGAATTATTGGTTTTTGTACTGGTTAAAGTGGTAAATTCATCATTCAATTCACTACCTTTTTTGTCTGTTGAACCAAATCCACTTCCAATTTCGAAACCTTTAGTTGCGTTAATGGATAACATGGCCTTTCCCAATTCTGCATGTAATTTATCAAAAACTGGTTCACCAAGGCCGGCCGGCACTCCTTCAATTATAGCTTGAACAATCCCACCAATTGTGTCACCTTCATTTTTGACGGCAAGAATGAGCTCCTCCATTTTTTTTGAAACATCAGGCTTAGGACATCGAATGGGAGAGGATTCAATTTGCTCCTCGTTGAAAAAGGAAGAGTCATTTAACTCAATAGTCCCGACTTTACAAACATAAGTAGAGAATTGGATTCCTAGTTTAGCTAAAATCTGTTTGGCGATTGACCCAGCAACAACTCGACATGCTGTTTCACGCGCACTGCTTCGGCCTCCGCCTCTCGGGTCGCGAATTCCATATTTTTTGGTGTAAGTAAAATCAGCATGTGAAGGACGAAATTCTGTTGAAATATTCTCATAATCTTGGCTTCTTGAATCTTTATTCGCAATGAAGAAACCAATAGGAGTTCCCAGTGTTTTTCCTTCAAAAATTCCTGATAAAATTTCTAGTTTATCGTCTTCTTTTCTCGCTGTAGTGAATTCCGATTGTCCTGGTTTTCTTTTGTTTAAATCATCTTGAACTCTTGATATGTCGATTTCAAGTCCAGCGGGTACGCCATCAATGATGCCACCTATTCCTTTACCGTGAGATTCTCCGAATGTGGTTATTCTGAAAATGGTACCGTACGTCGATCCTGCCATGAAGCAAAAGTACGCCATTCAGGAAAAAAATGATAGTTTTGAACTTGATTAATTCTAACTTATTTTGTTTTCAATCAAAAATTTCCATTTACATATGAACTTATTTAAAACTAGCTATATACTAGCTTTGTTAGCTTTGTCTATTGGCTGTGCTCCTACACGTTATGTGAAACCTTTGGAGAAAGGCGAACACGCTATAAATTCACATTTCGGTGGGCCGGTTTCGAAAGTACCAGGAATAGGAGCAATCCCTCTACCATTTACGAGTGTTGGCTACGGCTATGGCTTGCGGGAAAATTTGACAATTACAGGAAATTGGTATACCACTTCTTTACTCTTTGGAGTTGGTCAAATGGATTTTGGTGCATGCTATCAACCTTGGAAAAAAGATAGAATGGGAATTACCGTGAGTCCAGCGGTAAACTTTCTTGTAGATTTTTACACAGGGTCAAACAGAATTTGGCCACAGGTAGATGCTAATTATTATTTCGATTACAGCGTCTATCGCTCACGTGCTGTGGAAGGAAAAAATCCAAAACGCATCAATACGTTGTATGCAGGAGTTTCCAATTGGTTTGATCCATATTTAACAGAATCTCAAGGCAGGAAAAACGAACAATTTTGGATTCCAAGTTTGCAAATCGGCCACCAATGGGAGAGAAGACATTGGGATTATCAATTGGAAATGAAAATTTTAGCACCGATCTATTCCAATGAAAATATTGTCGTGGATTACCCAAGCTTACTTGGTAACTATGGGGCTCTTGGGGCCTATTTTGGTGTTCATTATAAATTTTAAGAAGATGAAGAAAATATTTTTTTTAGCCTTAATAGCAATCTTGATGGTGTCTTGCCGCAAGCGTATGGATAGTTTTTTGTTTAATCCTTCGCCCCTTGAAGCGTATCTTCTTGATGCATATCAGGGTGAGACTAGTCTTGATCTTTCAGGTCAATTCGCGGTTCCAAATTCTATGATCCATCGTGTTGAATTTCCAATAATCGACAACGGCGAGACAATTATGATTCAGGGGATTTATGTGGGAGATACATCCTACATAGCGAGCGATACCGTTCTATTGTATTGTCATGGAAATAAAGACCACATGGATTTCTATTGGCCACGACAGAAATTATATGCACACATGGGAGGTTTAGGAAGATATGGTGTGTTGATGTTTGATTATCCTGGATATGGTGTAACCAAAGGATCCCCGACAGAAGAAAACATGTATGCCTCTACTCGTGCGGCCTTACAGTGGCTTAAAGATATGGGGTTAACTAGCAATCGCTTAATGATGATGGGATTTTCGCTTGGTTCCGCTCCTGTTTGTGAAGTGGCTGGTCATCAGGGCGAATATCCGCTCGATCCCTCAAAAATAATTTTGGAGGCGCCTTTTGCTTCTGCAGAAATTTTGATTCAAGATGGAGGCTTGTTGTCTATGCCGGGAAGTTTTTTAGTAGACCTTAAAATCGATAACGCTACTGAAATAAAGAAAGTTAACGTTCCACTTTTATGGATTCATGGTGAAGACGATTCTTTCCTCACCGTGGCGCATCATGGTCAATTGGTATACGATAATAAAATGGGAATCAAGGAAAAGGCTTTAGTACCTGGAGGAGAACATGAAACCACACCTTTCGTAATGGGTTACCAAGCATACATTGATAGAATAGCAGCCTTTATTGAGCAATAAAAATTGGTTATTTTTTTGAACTTGTTACTTTTTGAATACTTGTCGTTTGTTAGACGTTGTTTAACATTCTCCAAATATTCTCTCCATGAAAGTTTTAGTTCTTATTTCCACAGTACTTGTTGGGATAATTTCCACGAAAGCACAAATTTCAATTAATGAACGCATCCGATTTAAGGATACGGTAAAAGTTAAAAAATACAAACCAGAAGAAAACGGTTTTAGTTCATTGAAGTTAAAAATGAATCCAGGAGAAAGTACTGTCCTCAATCCGGACGAATTGCGAAAGTTAAAAACACAAACCATTATAGGTGTTGATCTAGTATACTCAGATTACCCTAAAGGAGCTGATCTTTCTGGACTGAACCGCGATAGAATTATTGAGCTTTATAAGTTTCTTCCCATGGCCTTCAACAATGGTCTAGTGGAATGGAACCTAATCAAACAATTAGATGTGAAAAGCGAAGCGGATATGCAGCGTTATTTTCATGGATTTGTTATTTACTACCGGAAAATGCCAACCTTTCAGCAAGAAAACAAAACGATTTTGGATGTAGTTAAGGGTAAGGCAAAACCAGAAGATTCCACCTTATTGAAAGTTTTCGAAAGGAATAAGGCATGGAAAGACATGTTGGTGGTTTGTGACGTTACGGGAAGCATGTCTCCTTACACCGCACAATTATTACTTTGGATTGCGGCTAATAACAAAATGAAAACCTTCAAGCAAATCGTATTTTTTAATGATAATGAAACCAAAAGCACCAATCAAGAACAAGCGCTTGACGATCATGGAATTTGGGCTACTAACGAAACAAAATTGGAGCCTTTACTTGATGTGGCTTTTGAAGCTATGGAAAAAGGTGGACACGAAGAAAATGATCTTGAGGCCATTTGTTACGCGATAAAAAAATACCCTGAGAATAAAAAGAACATCGTTTTGATTGCGGATAACTGGGAAAACCCTTGCGACATGCAGTTGCTGGAACACTTGAAAAATCAGAAAATTCCGATAAAGGTAGTGGTATGCGGTGTCACGGAGCGCTTAAATCTTAACTTACTTGAAATTGCCTATCAAACGGGAGGTTCAATACATACCATGGAAGCAGATTTATTGGATATTGCCAAAATAGGGGAAGGAAAAAACTTTTCTATTGGAAATTTAAATTTCAGGATGTCGGGTGGTAAGTTTATACAATTGACAAGTTCGCAAGGAGGAAAGTAATCACTTGTTTAGATCAAAATTCAATTCTTCCTGTGTGTTTTTTATTTCGTCATAAAATTTAACCAACGTTACTTGAATATACGGCATTAACCAAAGAAATCCAATGCCCAAGGTAAGTATGCATAAAAGTGCCCAACCGATAAAACTGAGGAGCAGTAGAAATAATTTCATTTTGTAACCGTCCATTAGTTTTTTGCTCACTTTCAACGCTTCATAAGCACCTATTTCAGGGTTGTCTACAATAACAAAATAGGTCATGGAGTAGGCTAGACCTGCAATTATTCCTGGAATAATTAGTAAAAGAGACCAAAGAAAAACAAAAATTGCCATGAGCAGGTATGCACCTAATGCGGTAGTGAAGGACTTAAAACCATCGAAGATTTGTTCAAATTTACTCTCAGATCCACGTGCTATATTCATAAAGTAAATTGCCAATCCCAGCGCAAAAGGACCAGATATGAAAATAGAAATTATTGGCCCGAAAAAAGGGATGATTTGTGAAATACCAGTAATAATTGAAAATAACAATACAGTTAAAGCAGCCGAACCCCATTTATTTTCGAGAGAATCAATTGCATAATCTTTAAGAGTTGAATTTGTTATCATCAGGAAGTGATTAATTATTCGTAAATCTATCTATTTTTTCGTTCTAAATTCAGTTTGAACCAATTTCCAGAATCCTTCACGATACGTTTTTGAGTGAGGTAATCTACGTAAACTAAGCCAAATCTTGGGGAATAACCTTCCGTCCATTCAAAATTATCGGTCAAACTCCAAACGAGATAACCTGAAATTGGAACTCCTTCACTTTTTGCTTTTGCCACTTGCTGTAGGTAATGACGAAAAAAATCTACCCTGCCTGAGTCATGAATACTATTGTTTTCAACAGAATCTTTCGTGCACACGCCATTTTCAGTAATCACGATATTTCGAAGAGAAGGATATTTTGAAAACTGTTTTAGAATTCGGTAGATGCCTTCGGGATATATTTCAAATCCCATTTCGTTGTATGGTACCTTGCGCTTTTTTGCACTGATTTGTCTAGCCCAAACAAATGGTATTAAAGGACTTCTTTTTGCAACGACGCGAAAATAGTTTTGTAGGCCTATAAAATCGAAATCAAAGGATAATTTTTCAGTATCACCGGGTAATATATATCGTTTCATTTTACGGAGAAAAGGCAGTTCCTTGTCCGGATAACCCAAACCCAAACTTGGTTCAATGTACATTCTATTCAATAATGCATCCATCCGTTTTACCGCTTTGTCATGTTTACCATTTTCTTTCCAAGGGTCTACAACAGAACAGCTAAATGTCGTTCCAATCTGTGCATCCTTGATTTCATTATGAAGTATTCGTCCGCTTTCTGCCATTGCTAAACACGCATGGTGACTCGCTTTAAGAAAGGCAGTTGGGTTTCTTTTTCCAGGAGCATGGTAGCCTGCGAGGTAACCCAAACCAACAAAAGCGGCAGGTTCATTGAAGACCATCCAATGCTTAACCTTTGAACCGTATTCGCGTGCACAAAATGTTGAATAAGCACTAAACCACGAAATGATTTCCCGATTTGCCCACCCACCTTTTTCTTGCAGAGCTAAAGGTAAATCCCAATGGTAAAGCGTTATCCATGGTTCCAAGCCTTGCTTCAAGCATTCGTCGATAACGGCGTGGTAAAAAGCAACCCCTTGAGCATTTAGATCTCCATTTCCTGAAGGGAAAATTCTTGACCACGAAATGGAAAAACGAAAAACCTTGAATTTCATGTCTTTCGCAAGTTGAATGTCTTCTTTGAATCGGTGGTAGAAATCTGTGGCAATATTACCATTTTCGTTTTGTTTTATTTTTCCCGATTTTTGACTGAATGCATCCCAAATGGAAGGCCCACGACCATCAACATCCCAAGCACCCTCGATTTGATAAGCAGCCGTGGCTGTTCCCCAAAGAAATTCTTCCCCGAAAGACGCAAACAAGGCACGGTCTGAGCTGTCCCTTGTTTGCGAAAAGACGAGGGGTGTTAGGCAAAAAAATGCGAGCAAAAATTTCATTTTAAGGAATCTTCAAAAGATATAATTAGGCAAATATAGTTAAGTAAGCCGCTTTACTAAAGGCAAAAGGGTAAGCAAAACTAAAAAATGAAAAATTGGGCAAAAAGTAAAATGCCGATATGGAACGAAAACAAATTAAGGAACGACAAAAAGAAGGAATTGAACTTGCCAAACTTCGTGGCGTTTATAAAGGAAGAGTTCACGGCTCCAAAGAGGATCTTAGAACTTTTCTTTCAAAACCCAAAATCGCGAAAACGATTGAATACTTAAAGAAGGGCTATAAGGCTTATGAAATCTCCAGAATTGTCGGTATTCATGTGAATATGCTAACGAAAGTGAAGAAGATGGTAGGGTGATTTTTTTAATGTCAATAAATTACCAACGATTGCTTGAATTTATAAAGGGTGCTGGTGGATATCCTGAGTCATCAATATTAATATTTTGAGAATTGTTTTTATAGTAGAAATTTGTTGCATCTTGATTAACACCGAATCCACATGAAAATCCACTAGTATTTTGAACTATCATTACACCTTCTTCGGTAAATACAAATACAATTTTACAATAGTCTTCACCTTCAATATTTAATGTTCCATTAAAGACACCAATATTACCATAAATCTTTATTACACCTTGAATACTTCCCTCATGATAGTTTGGAGGTCCCACATTATAGGCTAAGTCGAAATAGTAGTCTTCTTTACCATTAAAATAAACTTGCAAATAACCTAAAGGACCATTAGTGTATTCAAAAGAGTAGTGACCAGCGAAAACATCTGTTTTAACTAATGTAAGCATTTTGTTACATTCGTAAATATGTTTTATTGAATCTCTAAGTTTGACAAATTCCTTCTCCTTTTTATGAATTTGCATACTCATATTTGATATAGTTCTTTGATTTTCAACTATTTCTTTTTGCTTTTTGAGGATATCATCTTTACTATCTTGTAACTCCTTGTTCAGTGTGGTTAAATTACCTGATAAAGTAGCAATCTGACCTTCAAGTTTTGTAACGCCCGAATTAATTTCATTGATTTTATTCTGATTTGAACTTCTCTCCAATCCTAATACTTGGTTCAAACTATCCACTCGATTGGTTAAAATCTCAATCTGCTCCTTTTTGGATTGGGAGAAGGAGGTAAATGAAAGGAAAAAAATTATAGAACTGTATATTTTATGTGTAGGGACGGCCATATTCGATTATTTAAACAACGTGCTTTCAAAATACAACGCTGCGTCGCTTTTATTAAGGTTAATAATAGGATTACAAGCTTTTTCTAAATACGATAACCAATATTCAAGTGTAATTCCTTCATCTTGTAGTTTCAATTGTTCTAAACTTTCATTTGTAAAAACTAAATTTTCATAATCTTTGTTTCCTAAACATTTTATTAATTCATTTTCACTTTTTTTCAATTTTTGATTTAAAATATTTAATAAATTAGCTCTTTTTGATTGTAAAATTAGATCTTTAAGATTCTTTAGATCACCAGTTTTTATTTCAAATAAAAATTGTTCAGATGAAACTTCTTCATGAGCTCCACCATAATATCCATCAAGATTAACCTCATACGCAAAAAAATAGTCATTAGAATAAACACTGCGTAATCTCATTTCCTCTGATCCTTCATCCCCTAGTGTTTTTAACAATTCTAAATGTTCATTGTATCGGTCTGAAATATGTTGAATTATTTTCTCTTTTGCATTACTATTTGATGCCAAATTTGAAATTTGATTTTTAAGTTCTAATATGTCATTTTCCAAATCTGAACTCAAATTAGAATTGGATTTTTCGAGATTTATAGAAATTTTTAATCCCTCTAACTCTGTTGTGAGATTCACTATTTGCTTATCTCTTTCATTTAATCGATTCTCCAAATCTCTTATTTCCATTGATTTATTCAATAACTCTTGATTCGAATTTTTTAAATCAACATTCTTTTGGTCAAATTCTTCTTTGGTTTTAGTTAAAGAGGCATTTAGATTTTCTAATTGATTTTGAAGAGATGAAATTTGTTCTTTGTATGTCAATTCTTTCTGACTATTTGAACTTCTCTCTTCACCAACAACTCTATTTAAACTATCCACCCGATTGGTTAAAATCTCAATCTGCTCCTTTTTGGATTGGGCATTAAGCAAACCAGCCATCAACAGACAAACAACAAACAATAGATTTTTCATTCACTAACTATTTTACTTAAAAATAAGAAAAAAGCGTAACGCAGGTAATAACCAGGAATTATTCATATCTAACTAATTAAGAAAAGAATTTAGTTAAAAGTGTATATTAACAACTCACTTCAAAAAGAAATTGATGAGTTGAAAAAATTATTTAATTGGTTACTTAGGAAATTTGTGTGTAAAATGTCGGGATGACAGGATTCGAACCTGCGACCACACGCCCCCCAGACGTGTACGCTACCGGACTGCGCTACATCCCGATGATACAAAGTTAATCAACCTTTTTCCTCCACAAAAGGCTACCGTCTCCAAAACTGAGAAAGCGGTAGTTGTTCTCCATGGCATGCGCGTAGATTTTTTTCCAATCGGCACCTACGAAGGCGTAAATCAAAAGCAATAAGGTAGATTCCGGCTGGTGAAAATTTGTGAGAATGGCATCTACCGTTCGGATGGTATAGCCTGGAGCAATTAATAATTGAGTGGGTACTACCAAATGCGTTAGTTGAGCAGATTTCATCCAATTCTCCAGTGCTTGAAATGCACTTTCAACGGAAAAATCTTGCGGTAGCTCGTACGCATCCCATTGTGAAATTTTAATTTCTTCAACACCAATATTGGAATTAGTCAATACTTTAACTCCCATCCAATAAAGGGATTCCAAGGTGCGCAAGGAAGTGGTGCCTACACATACCTTTTTTTCGTTGTTTTCGAGAAATGCCCGAATAAAAGCGATGGAAACGTCTAAAAATTCAGCATGCATTTCGTGTCCACCCAAGGTCTTTGATTTCACCGGCATAAAGGTGCCTGCGCCAACATGAAGCGTCACAAAATGGGAATGGATACCTTTTTGCTGCAATCGTTCGAGTAAATTCTCCGTGAAATGTAGTCCCGCTGTGGGTGCCGCCACGGACCCTTTGTGTTGTGCGTAAACAGTTTGGTAGTCCGTTTGGTCTTGTTTCTCCGCCTTTCGTTTAATATAGGGCGGCAGCGGGATGTTACCAAAGAGATGCAATATTTCTGCAAAGGTCATTTCGTGGTCATTCCATGAAAAATGCAAAACGGCCGGACTTCCTGAGTGCGAAGTTTTTTTAACGTGAAGGTCGGTATGATTGTTTTTCAGCGTAAGAAGCTCATCTTTCCATTTTTTTGCACCGCCAATCAAGCACTTCCAGTACACGTGACCTTTTTGTTGCATGCCACTCACAACATCCGCATAACGTTCGTCGGGTTCCAAACAGAAAATTTCGATTTTCGCTCCCGATGGTTTTTCAAATAGCAACCTGGCCTCTACAACTTTTGTGTCGTTCGCAATTAAAAATGTGTTTTCAGGCAAATGTTGAGGTAATTCCGTGTAGATGTGATCCTCAATTACACCATTTTTATAAATTAAAAGTTTACTGGAGTCTCGAGGTTCTGCAGGGTAAAACGCTATTCTATCATCGGGAAGCTCGTAGTTGAATGCCGACATAGAAAGTTGTGTAACACGCTCTTTCATCCGATTTCATTCATAAAAAAATCCCACACAGCGTCTGTAGGAGGGTTCGCAATTAGCGTGATTTCCTCTTTGGTGGTAGGGTGCAAAAAACGAAGAGAACGTGCATGCAATCCAATGGAAGCGTCTTTGTTTGCTCTTTTTGCGCCATATTTAAGATCACCTTTAATGATACATCCTATATTACTCAATTGTGCCCTAATTTGGTGATGCCTTCCCGTTTCTATGGTGACTTCAAGTAAGTGATAGCGATCAGAAGAGGCTAAAAGTTGATAATGAAGCAAGGCTAATTTAGCTCCTGGAGTTGATTCATTTACAACATAACTTTTATTTTGTGACTCGTTTTTTTTTAAATAATCTCTCAATGAACCTTTCAGATCCTTTGGTTTGTTTTCAACGATTGCCCAATAGGTCTTGTTGGTTTCTTTTTCGCGAAATTGCGCATTTAAACGTTCTAAGGCCTTGCTTGTTTTCGCAAAAACTACAACTCCACTCGTCGGTCGATCCAAGCGATGAACGACGCCACAAAAAACATTTCCAGGTTTCTGATATTTTTCTTTTAAAAAAGATTTGATTCTTTCAGGCAGTGGCTCGTCTCCTGTTTTGTCGCCTTGCACGATTTCAGATGGCAACTTATTTATAACCAGAAGATGGTTGTCTTCAAAGAGTATGCGCGCTGCTAACGAATCCATCACCAAGATTTAAAAAGCCACCTCATTTTAAGTGGAAGAAGAACTACATTAATTACGAGCACAGATACTATGGTAAGCAAGGCGTATTCCGTGAACTTAAAGGAAGTGAAAATATATTCTTCTGCTGGTATACTTGTATTGATGTATTGCCTAAAGATAAAGTAAATAATTGAAAATATGGCAGCTACAACAAGTAGTTTGATCCCGATAATTCGGAGTACAGATGGTAATGAGCGTTCTTTATTGCCTAAAATTGCGTTACGTGTTGCGGCTAATTCTGTCAGAAAGTAGAAGAAAGCAATCGTATACAAAAGCCAATTCGGCAAACTTCCAAGTCCTTCTCCTTGAGCGTATGAATGTAGTCCAACAAGCATGAAGTTTACCCCGAAAAATGTAAAGAGAATCGCCGAATATCCCCAAAAAGAATAAACATTGAAAATGAACTTACTACTCAATTGTGGAATAAATCGTAAATGGAGTAAAATAGCGTAAACCAAAACTGACACGAGTGCCCAGGTTTCTTTTGGATCCCAGCCCCAGTATCTGCCCCATGACTCATTTGCCCACACCCCTCCGAGGAAAGTTCCAATCGTAAGCATGAACAATCCGATAGTGATGGTCATTTCCGAAACATACGTTAATTCACTAATGTTGATGTCAAGAATGGTCTTGTTTTTCTCACGCTTGAAAATAAAAAGGATCATGTTAATTAGGCCGAGAATAGCTCCCAAACCAAGAAACCCGTAACTTCCGGTAATGATCGCCACGTGAATCATCAACCAATACGATTGCAATACCGGAACAAGCGGTGTAATTTCCGGATCCATAAGATTTTGTTCGGTAACAAACAACATGAAATAAGCCAGCAAAGCAGTCGCTGGTAAAACTGCAGCATTCTTTCTCGAAAAGGCAATACCTGCCACCATTGTTACCCAGGCAATAAATACCAACGCTTCATATCCGTTACTCCAAGGTGCATGACCCGAAATTGCCCACCGCATTCCAATTCCTGCTCCATGGTATAAAAAGAGAGTTATGATGAGCCAAAAGAGCACTTTTGCACTGATCGAAAGCACGCGAAATAATTTTCCTTGTGGTTTCACAAAAAGTTGCCAAAAGAAAAGTAAAAGCATCAAAAACCCACACAATGCATATCCGTAGCCCGTATTTTTGAAAATTTGCATTTTGTTGTAGCGAATTTCGAGATCAACCATAGATTCTGAAGGGACCACATCTTTTCCTATACTCCGCTGACGTGCAATAATTTTATCCAATAAGTCATCAGCCTTCGAATAATTCCCTGACCTTGCTGCTTCGTCCGAAGTAATCATCAAATAACGCAACGTCATAATGGCCGTTTCGACATCAGCAGGAGAGAGAGTAACGAATTTTTCCAAGAAATTCTTATAATTTCCGAGTAGTTTCTCGGCATGTGTATAATTGCCAGTTTGAATGGCTTTTTGAATGGGTGAGAAGTGCAGAATATCAATAAAAAGAGTAGGCGGAGGCATGGCCAAAATATCCTGCATGTTCTTACTTGGATACAAGGCATTGTACATTTCTGCGAAAAGCAAATAATTCGAAGTGTCATTTGCACGCTGTAGGTCCTCAAGATTTAGGTGAAAATAGGTGGTATCCAACACATAAGGATTCACAACACCTTCAAACATGCGTTTTGGTTGAAACCAACGATTTTGTTTGTCCTTATCTAAAGGAGCCATTCGAAAATAATTCCAGGTGAAGATACCCTTTACCACTTCGTATTTTTCGTTCAGTTTGATTAATTTTTTATCGAATTCACTGCGTTGTGATTCCAATTTTTGATGCGCTTTTTCGTAGTCTTCAATCCATTTAAATTGACCGATTTCTCCTGTTAATTCGTTAAAAGAAGCATATTCCTTAAGTTTTAATTTTTCTCTTACTGCGGTAGGAACCTGAATTACTTCTTGTTTTGCCCAATACTGAGGATACATGTGCATGCTGAAGACAACTTGAACAGGATTATTACCATCGAAAGAGGTGCCGCGGTAAATTTTTCTCAATAATCGGTCAGCAATGGTATGGAAAGGAATGATTCTTCCAGTTGGCGTAAATTGATGTTGTTCGTGGTTGAACTTTATCTCCTGTACAAGCAAACGCGCAAGTTTATCAGAGTGGTCTTCTCCAACAATTTGGTGATAGGTAGAAAAATCTGCTAAATCAGGGGAAGTGTGGTCGTTAAGTTGCGCATGGAGATTTCCACCGAAGGCCAAAAAACCAAAAAGAATCGACAAGGTAATGGACTTTCTTTTTTCTTTTAAGCCTTTTAGTTTTTCGTTGAGTAGACGGAAACGACCAACAGGGGCAAAAAGAGACAGGAGCATAGCGATACTCATCATAAGGTATCCAAAATACGTAATATTTGTGCCCCAAAAATCACTGTTTACTTGCAAAACTGTTGCCTCTTCATTTTCGGGTGTAGAAGGATCATCAAGCTTGTAACTCGATTGAAAAAAACGATATCCGTCATAATCCATTACATTATTCATAAAAATGCGTTGGTCAATTTTCTCCCCTGTTCTCGGATCATTTACCTGTATTTCACTAGCAAACGAGGAGGGCGCTTGAGAGCCAGGGTAGTTGTCGAGTTGGAAATCCTTACACGTAATGGTGAAGGGTAGTGTTTTTCGAATTGCACCGTATTCCAACTGAAAAATCATAGTTCCTAGCTCGAATTTTTCCGGTGTGGGAACATTCCCCATTCCTCCTTCAAGTTGAACTTCTTTTTCCTGGCCATCGTAAGAAACTTTCACCGTTAAATAGTCTAGTCCTTCTTTTAAGTTTCCAGTCGGCACAAGACCTCTTCGTGAATTTTTTAATATGCGATTAAAGACAAATTGTTCGTTTCCAACTTTGTAAAGTGTCCGCGTAGTAAACGGATACCAGGAATTGATTGGAATTGTTTTAATTTTTGAAGAATCCTGAATTCCTGTTTTCTGTTCCTCTTGTCTAAGTTCAGACATCTTAATTACTTCAATGGGAACCGCAGTTTTTATTTTTAGGGAATCACCAAACGCTTTGATTTCTATTCCCGGAGCTTCAAGAGGCGTGTTAAAGGTTATAGGAACATCTCCAATGCTAAAAATCTCCTCTTTAAACAAGGCATTGGCCTTTCTACCGTTCGTAAATAATTCAATTCCTGATTCGCTTATCGACGGGTTGCTTTCAATTGCCTTGTTGCATTTTGCTTTAAAGTCGACGTATGAGATTGTCAAGGGTTTACCTTCAAATTCATATTCAAGTTCAAAGTCATTATTGGTAATAACCGAGAGTAGTTTCTTTTCTGTGAATGTAGCAGAAGATTCCTTCTTCTTTGGATTTTGAACATGCACCAAAATGTGAGGTTCTCCGCTGTAGATAAAATTCACCTCGCTCCCTTCGGGCACCACCATGATGCCTTCAAAACCAACAAAACGTGTTACGCCTGAACCAATTAGAATAAAAATAAACGACAAGTGGAAGGTCAACATAGCGATCTTTTCTCTTTGCCACATTCGGTATTTTACGATGTTTGAGATTAATGACAATCCAAGGTAAACCAACAATATTTCAAACCACCAATGGTTGTAAACAAGAATTTTAGCAGCTTGTATCCCATAGAGCGATTCTATAAAGGTTGCAATTGCGATGGCGGCTAGAAAAACAAACAATGCGACTGCCATGAGTCGCATTGAAAAGAATTCTTTTGTGATACTATTGAATAATTTCCAATTCATGACCACAAAAATAAGCAATCGTCACAAGATTCGCATGAAAAAAGGACTATTTAACGATATGTCGTTCGATCAAAGGCATTTGGTGCAACGACCTAAATTCAATGATGTATGTACCACTTGTAAGTTTTGCGTTGTGGATAGGAAATAAGTTTATTCCATTCAGTATTTCAACGTCTGAAGTAGAGATTAATTGACCAGCGATATCTCTTACTATCAAGTTTCCTTTTGATGTGGTTTCATTGGAACGAATGATAACGTTGAAAGTATTTTCACTTGGGTTGGGAACAGTCGACATACTTAATTCAGCTGCACATGTAATTTCGATTGGACCATATTGCTTTGATTGTCCATCTACATCAACTTGTAATAATCGAGCATATTTGTGTGAGGCTAATTTAGCATTTGAAAATTGATAGGTCACATTCTCATTGCTGTAACCTGCGGCCTGAAGTGTTCCTACAGTTTCCCATAAGTATCCGTCTCTTGATAACTCAACGTTGAAAGATTGACTGTTAAATTCTGAAGCGGTTGTCCACGCTAGGCTGCTATTTCCTTCTTCACAAACCACATTAAAAGAGGTAAGTTCCACAGGTAATGGAGTGCCTGAACCTCCTGCAAATCCCCAATTGCTCCAACCCGTTGCTCCAACCCGTTGTACGTTAGGGCTAATGGCATCACCTAAATTATCAACGTGAGTGCCTGATTGCAACCAAGGATTTGAACCTTGTCTTTTTAAAGCTGTAACATGACAATCGTCAGTGAAATCAAGTAACCCTTGTGCTTGAAGTGTGATGTTGTAAGTTTTATTTTCATTGTTTGTAATTCCATCACCTGGTGTCATACTCCAATATCCACTTGCTGTGTTATAAATCTCAAAACTCCCATTACATGAAGTGGTAATAGGATCAGCCGTGAAATTTGAACCCATTGCTGAGTTAATCCATTCTGCAGTTATTGTTCCGCCATCTGTTGCCTGTGTGTATTCTACTTTTATTTGTTTTTTCTTAGTGCCAATACCAAGTGGAAAAAGTCCTGATTCGTTACCTGTGTTTGTACTCGTAAACCAACGCTTTACTTTTCCAATTATAAACCCGTCTGCATAGTTTAATAACCCCGTATTAGATGTTGAAGTTCCAATGGTTAAAATATTTGCGCCCAAGTTAATCTTTCCAGAGGTCATGGTAAGCAAATTAGAAACAGATAAATTACCGCCAACAGTAATTGTCCCTGAAGTACCCACTGCAGCTACTAAACGGTATAGATTTAATGTAGGGATATTCGCTGAAGAAATGGATGAACTTGTATTGGTATATTCAACTGTTGCATTCGCGCCTAATGTTCTTGTTCCTGTCATCGCGTAATGACCATAAAAGCTAGATGCTTTCAACACAGTGTGACCATTCATGGTTAATGAACCAGAACCTGTAAATTGATTGGTGGAGCTGCCAAAGGAAAGTAGTCCATTAACAACTACGGCACCTGCATCTCCGTGAACCCCATTGGTAGAAAAATTAGCATTTAAGGTAATCCCTTTAGCGTTATCAAAAGTTAAAGTACTCATTTGAGATCCATTGGAGATCATTCTGAAAACACCTGTACCGGATATAGTTTGTGGAGATGAGCCATTGAAAGTTATATCCAAGTCATATGTATTGTTACTTCCAGTAGTTGTCATTTCACCGTTATTCACAAAGTCTCCTTTAATTTGTATAGCGTTCTTCCCAGAACTCGCCCAATTGTATTGCAAGAAATAGGCTCCTGATTGTATCGTAAAATCATCGTTCACAATAAATGTTGTTCCGCTATTCCCTGGGGCAGAGAAATTTGCACCCGTTTCAATTAGAACGCTATTTACAGTAGAATTGTTAAAGATTACGGCGTTTAAGTGACTATAAGTTCCATTGAATGCTGAAATAACGACATTTGCCAACCCATTATTAGGTGGAATTGAACCACATTCCCATGTTGATGAAGCGTTCCAAGATAAATTACCAGTAGCGTTTGTAACCGTTCTGTAGGTATTTTCCGGTAAAGATTGCCCAGAAATGGTATTGGTTAGTGCAGTTCCGATAGCCAATCCACTAATAGAGGCGGTTCCGCCTGATCTTGTAAAAGAAGTTGAGGCTGCGGATGTAACTCGTACTCTTAAACCTGAAATTTGAAAAATATCTAATTTGTTGGTTCCATCGCAATCAAAAGTTGCTGTTATTGTTGATGCTGTTACATTTAAAACAAGATTATTACTTCTAATATTTCTTCCGGTTAGAATGTCTATACTCCCTACTCCTGGTTCAAATTCAAAATTTGCAGGCGCTGAAATAACAATGGTTTGACCATTTCCTGCCGCTATATCTGCATTGGTTGTTTCGTCGAATCGTAAATTACCTAATGCTACATAACTACTCGGGTAAGAACAAGCAGTAAAAGATAAAGAAGGTTTGGTAATGGTAACCTGACCAAAGGAAGCAATTGCTTGTAAAAGCAACATACTTATAAAAAGTTTTTTCATGTGCACAGTTTTTTAACAATGAAAAAAACTGAATTGTGGAAGTCTAAATTTGTAACTTTTTGATTTACAAAGTTAAAAATCGAAAATTCAATTATTTCACGTACAAAGATAAAAACAAAAATCGGAACAAGGATTGAGTAAACAAAAAATTTACAATATTTTTATTTTAAAATGCATGTGTTTAAACGAAATCGATTTTTTTACATTGATTTAACGCTGAAAAAACATTTTTAAAACTAACCTATGTTGTTTTGCTTAGTTTATGCTACGTAGTTCTACTTAGAAGACAGAATATAAAAACCCATAATGTTCGTTATCCCAAGTATTTCATGCACTTTTGTTGTTTTCATTTAAATTAAGCGCTGCTATATGTACGGACTTGTTAATAAAGCAATCAAGGATCTTGTGGTCAATAACCATGGGAAAGAGGTTTGGACGGAGATTTGTCGACTTTCAGATTTTGAGGATATGGATTTTATAGGGATGAATCCATACCCGGATAAAATAACCTATGACCTCGTGAAGAATGCTTCAATTGTTTTAAAAGCTGATGCTGCTGCAATTCTCGAAGCATTCGGAGAGTATTGGATTTTATATACGGCGGATGAAGGGTATGGCGATTTAATGGATTTAACCGGATCTTCTTTTTTGGAGTTTTTAGGTAATCTTGACATGTTGCATTACCGGATTAACAATATTATGCCCCAACTTGCGGCGCCACAGTTCTCTACGCGAAATCAAAAAGAAAATTCTGTTGAACTAGAATATCGCTCGCACAGAGATGGGTTAGTACCAATGTTATATGGATTAATCAAAGGATTGGGAAAAAGATTTAACATGGTTGTAAGCATTGAGCAAATTCAAGTTAAAAATGAACAAAACGATTGTCACGTCTTTTTGATTAGGTGGTAAAACATGCAATCAAATCAGCTTTCTTCTGATGAAAAAAATAGACTAAAAGCCCTGCAGGGCTATGATGTCTTAGATTCGTTAGCGGAAAATGAATTTGATGAAATTACAGCTCTAGCTTCTCAAATTTGCGGCACCAAGATAGCCTTGATTAGTTTGATAGATGAAAAGCGCCAATGGTTCAAATCGAAAGTGGGATTAGGTGTAAATGAAACACCAAGAGAATTAGCTTTTTGTAATCATGCCATCCAAGATCCAAGTAAAGCATTTATTGTTGAAGATTCTAGAAATGATGAGCGTTTTAAAAACAATCCCCTAGCAACTGGAGACCCCCAAGTTATTTTTTATGCTGGTATCCCGTTGATTTCTGAGGATAACTATGTATTAGGAACCTTATGTGTCATTGATGATTCCCCAAAATCTTTGAGTGACTCACAATTAACAAGTTTGAAGACGCTTTCAAAAAGTGTGATGAACTTGCTTGAATTACGAAAGAAAAATGCTGAATTAGCGCGTGAAAGAGCGTATTTAGTTGATTCTCTAGAATTCTGTAACCCGTTTTATTTAATTCTTTCCGTCGAAGGAAAAGTTGAAAAGCTTGGTAAAAAACTTACCAAAGTAGAGCCAAAACTTACCGAAGGAGCGAATTTTTTCGATTTTTACGAATTTTTAGCACCTTTTGATTGGCAATATTGGATTAGTGAATCAAGTCCTGTGCAAAACCGGTTGAATTTCTTTCAGTCTCTTGACGGAAAACAGCGTTTTAAGTTTTCCATAAAGCAGCATGCGAATCATTTTATTGTAGCTTCAGTTCCTCTTATTAATGCAACATTTAGCCTTAAAAATTACCAATTAACGTTAAACGACTTTTCAAAACATGATTACATTGCTGAATTCATGTTCTTACAACAATCCTCTGAGCGTTCTTTAGAAGATGCTCAAAAGCTTATAAAAGATGTGCTCGAAAAAAATAAGAAATTAGAGATTGTTCAAAATGAAATTGATTTATTAGCGAGATTTCCAGCAGAAAATCCTAATCCTATAGTACGACTTAACAACGATTTGACACTTTCCTATATCAATGAAGCGGCCAAAAAGTATTTTCAAGAAGATTTTAAAATTTCAGAAGAGGGTATTGGTGATTTGGAGTTGAAAGGGTATTTGGAGGAATTGATTAGGCATGGACAAGATGTAACTAAATTTATTAGTAAAAGGAATCAACACCACTATAACATTTCTCTTCGAAATGTTCAAGATAAAGGATATTTGAATATTTATGCCTCGGATATTACCAACTTTATTAATCAGGTAGAGCGAAAAGAGGAAGAGCTAAAAGATTTGTCGTCTAAAATTCAAGAGCAAAAGGAATTTTATGAATTTGTGTTAAATGCTATTCCATCTGATATTGCCGTTTTTTCTACGGAACATAAATATGTCTTTGTAAATCCACAAGGGATTAAAAATCCGGAAATTAGATCTTACATGATTGGCAAAGATGATTACGATTATTGCATCTACCGGGGTATTTCTACAGAACTTGCAGATAGCAGAAGAAAGATTTTCAATGAGGTAATGGAAACTGGAGAATTTAGAGAATGGGTGGATGACATGAAAGATGCAGATGGGAATAGAAAAGTTATTTTCCGACGCATTGGACCGCTTAAAAATGAAGAGGGGGAAATAAAATATGTGGTTGGTTATGGGGTAGAAATAACAGAAACAAAACTCGCTGAAGAACGATTAATTGAATCAAATAAACAATTGAAACTTCTGGAGAACTTTCTAAACAAGACAACTGATGCCATTCAAGTATCAGATGATACCGGCCAATTGATTTATATCAATGAAACCGCTTCACGTCGTTTAGGAATTCCAATGGATGATATTCTTAATCATAATGTTCGTGAGTTTGAGTTGTATTTTAAAGATGATAGAATCTGGCAAGAACACCTCAATTTTCTGAAAGATAATAAAGTGTTCAATGTTGAGTCGGAAAATGTAAACCAAATCAATGGAATTACAATCCCAGTAGAAGTAAATGTTGTATACGAAGAAATAGATGGACAAGGATACTTGATTGCTGCTTCGCGTGATATTTCGGAACGAAGAAAAACGGAGAAAGAGTTGAATCGCTTATCCTTAGTTGCAAAAAACACGACAAACGGCGTATTGATTCTTAATGCTGAACGGATTATTGTTTGGGCAAACGAGGCCATCATTAATCGTTCGGGTTACGCTATGCAAGAATTAGTAGGAAACAGTCCAAAAATATTTCAATTTGAAGGAACAAATAGTGACACTATTAAACGGATTTATGAGCGAATGATTGCTCATGAATCTGTCAACGAAGAAGTGTTACATGCAACAAAAAATGGAGACCTTTATTGGATAAGTTTGAATATTCAACCTATTTTCAATCATTTGAATGAGTTGGAAGGATATATTGCCATTGAATTAGATATAACTGAAAGACGCCTTTTTGAAGAAAAAATAGCCGCACAAAATAAAGAGCTACGAGAGATTACAGATGCTTTAGATCAAAGCGCTTTAGTTTCTATTGCCGATGTTTCGGGCCTAATAATTAAAGCAAATTCAAAATTCTGTGAAGTTTCAGGTTTCACCGAAGCTGAATTGGTGGGACAAAACCACAATATAGTCAATTCTGGATTCCACGATTCAGATTTTTGGCGTAACATGTGGAAAACAATTCGTTCAGGTGACATATGGCGCGGGGAAGTGCGAAACAAGAAAAAGGACGGCACTCTCTATTGGGTAGATTCAATTATTTATCCAATTATGGATTTAAAAGGTGAAATCTCACATTTTCTTTCTATCCGACATGAAATAACAGATAGAAAACGTGCTGAAAAAGAAGTGGAGCTCAAAGCTAACTTTCAACGAATACTTGTTGAAGTGTCATCCAAGTACATTAATATACCAATTGAATCAGTAAATGAATCAATCAATGACTCTTTAGCTAGAATCGGGCACTTTGTAAACGTAGATCGGGTGTATGTTTTTGACTACAATCTTGAAAAAAACACCTCGTCAAATTTATTTGAATGGTGTGCTAAAGGAATCGAACCACAGTTAGAGAATCTTCAAGATATTCCTTTTGAATCAATTCCTATATGGGTTTCAAAGCATTTCAAAGGTGAAGCCATTGTAGTTTCAAATGTTAAAGAATTGCCACCAACTCCATTTCGAGAAATGATTGAAAAACAAGACATACAAAGTCTCATTGCACTCCCTTTGATGGATGATAATACCTGTATAGGATTCGTAGGATTTGATTCTGTAAAAGTTCCACGTGTATTTAATGATGACCAACGAGATTTGTTGGAATTATTTGCTCAAATGTTAGTAAATATTTCGAGAAGAACAGAAAATTTACGTCAAATAGATAAAGCCCGTAAGGAAATTGAGGAAATAAATAAGGGCCTTGAGCGACAAGTCCAAGAAAAGACGAAAATGAACCTTGATTTGGCGAAATCTATTTCCGATCAGGAAAAAATGGTAACTATAGGAGAGATAGCTTCTGGTATAGCACATGATTTAAATACGCCGCTCGGAGCAATTAAAAGTGGGGCAGAAAATATTCGTTTTACATTGGAGAGTTTGTTCAAGGAAACAATATGGAAATGTTCACCCGAACAAATAAGTATGGCTTGTCACCGTGCTGCTGAAACCGAAATAGAGTTATTTGTTGGAGGAATTCAACAACGCCGAGAAATGAGTGCCGCTAAACAATTCTTGGTTGAAAAGTACCCGCATTTTAGCGATTCAGAAGTGGAAATTTACGTAAACGGGATTGTTAAAAACAGAATCTCTCTAGAGGATCAGGAATTAATTGATAAAATCATAGCTTCAGAAAATCCGAACGAGTTTTTTGATTTAATATATCATGTTCAAATGACAAGGAATTTTGTCGATACAATTTTAACTTCCGGAGATCGTGCTTCTCAAGTGATTAATGACCTCAGAAGTTTTATAAAGGAACAAAAATCTTCCGATAAATCTCAAGTGAATATCAATCACAACATTGCGACTGTTTTAAATATTTTCAGTTACGAATTAAAAAGGAATATAGATGTGCAATTCAATGTGAATCCCGAAATAGAGGTTTATGGCATTGACATAAAGCTTTTTCAATTGTGGTCAAATTTAATTAAAAACGCAATCGAGTCCATGAATGAGTTAGAACAGCGAGGATTGTTACGTATTTTCTCTAGTGAAACACCAAGTCACGTGTGTGTTCATGTAGAAAATAATGGGCCTAAAATTCCTGACCAAATTCAACAAAAAATATTTGAAAAATTCTACACAACAAAAGGACATAAAAATGGATCTGGCTTAGGGTTGAGTATTGTAAGTAGTGTCTTACAGGAGCACGAAGCTGAGATTGAATTAATATCAACAGAATTGGTAACAAAATTCATAGTAAAATTTAAAAAGAAATGAATGATTTAAAGTACGCAGTAATATGTGTGGACGATGATCCACATATTCTACAAATGCTAAGTTTTCAACTTGAGAAGATTTTAGATACAAAATGCACCCTATTGGAATTTTTTACCAATCCTCAAGAAGCGCTTGATAATTTTGATGAGCTGCTGGCTGAAAAAATAGATGTTATTTTTATTCTTGTTGATTTTCAAATGCCAGGAATGAATGGTGCACAATTGATTCGCGCAATTAAGTTGAAAAAACCTGATTTAGCGTGTATTATGCTATCAGGGCAAGCAAATACAGTTCAGGTTGCGGAATTAGAACAAGATGGACTATTATCTTGTTTCGTTCACAAACCATGGGACGAAGCCACGTTATTTCAAGTATTAAAACCTATTATCACTACAAAATTATGAGAACAAAATTTTTATTTTTAATATTTCTAGCCTGTGTAATCAACTCAACGATCGCGCAACGCTTAAGAAGTGTAGTAAATGGTTATGGTCACATGAACTACAATATGTTATATGACATGCAAAAAAATTCTGATCCTGCGTTATCATATTTTGAATTGGGTGAACACGATTTATTTTTGAATACTTTTTTTAATGAAAGAATAAGTTTTCTTGGTGAATTTGTGGTTCGCTACACCAAAGGTACGCCAACGACTTTTTCTGCAAGTATTGAAAGGGCAAGGTTAAAGTTTGATTACTTTAAGAATCACTCCTTAATTACAGGTAAAATCCATACACCAATTAATTACTGGAATGACGTATATCATCATGGACGTGTGTTTTTTCCTAGCATAGACAGGCCCACTTCTTTTAGTTATTTAATTCCGTTGCATAATCTTGGGATTCAATTCCAAGGGCAAAATCTTGGTAAATGGAATTTTGGGTATGATGCAGTAATTGGTAATGGCATTAGTGCGTCTGATGCGTTTGATAACAATATCAGTCCGGCTACAACACTTGCTTTTCACATTAAACCGATTGATAATTTAAGAATTGGAGCATCGTATTTCTACGATTATTTAACGGATGCTTCTGTTACGGGTGCACATAGTGGGCATACTCAAGCCCCTTCTCATATTCATGGAACGAAATATAAAGGGCACTTACATTATAACCTAGCCGCTCAATCAATAGCGTATTTCGGTGCGAAACATGAATTTCTTAATGAATTCGTTTACAATGTAACACACACAGACAGTCTAGGTTATGCCAATAATTTATCGAATTACACTTATTATGGTTATCGCATTAAGGACCAACATGTTCCATATGCTATTGTTGATTGGATGAGTATAGCAGAAAACGACTTGTTTACCTATCATTATGATATCATGACAACTTGGCTTGGTTATCGATACGAATTCTCGGAAACGATTAATGTAAAAACTCAAGTGGGTTATTCATTTAATTTTTTGAACAATTCGCATGCGGCCTTTAATAATTTACAATGTAAAGTTCAATTTGCTTATGGCTTCTAGAAGAATATTATTTTTTGTCTTACTGTTTATCAGTCAACGCTTAATTGCCCAAAATACAACTTGGGGTGATTACAAACTCGTTGGAAATCAAACAGGAATATCTCAACTAACAACTGCTCAAACCAAAGAGTATTTTAAAGGCAAGTATACCTTATGGAGTTCTGGAAAATCTGTAAAAGTTGTGTTGCATTCGTCTCAATCGAAACATTCTGCAGCACTTGCTAAATTAATTTACAATACGAATCAACAAGGTGTTCAAAAATTTTGGCTTTCATTAGTGTTTCAGGGTAGAGCAAATCCCCCAGTGTTTTTGGATAGTGATGCGGAAATGGTGAATTTTGTAGCTAAAACACCTGGTTCCATCGCTATCATAGCCAAAGAATCTTACTGTCCTGCTCAGTTAATAATATCTATTAAGTAACTATGAGGTCCTTAGCGTTTAGGATATGGTTTCCTTTTGCTTTGTTTAGCAGTATAATTATTCTAGTTATTGCCTACTATTACTCAATTAAGCAAGAGGAGATTTATATAGAAAATCGACGATTTGAGTTACAGGAATTATCAAAAAGTGTTGCCCTCGCTGTTGAACTTTCTTTGGCGAATGAAAATATGGAGGGATTGAAAAAAGCACTTGAACTGGCTAAATCCTCCGAAGATTTCGAAAAGGTTGCAGTAGTTGTCACGGAAGGATCTGTCAAAAAACAACTTTTTGCCAATCCAGAAGGGAATAAATTAGATATCCTTAATTTAGATTCAGAAAATTACATTTTAGAAAAATACCCATTTAAATCTGAATTTCTAACAGGTGAAATCTACATGGTTTCCTCGAAGGAAAAAATTGATAACGTTATCCGTGAGTTAAATTATCCTGTTTTTAAGATTCTACTCATATTACTCTTATTTTCCTTGGTGATTTTTTACTTATTCGCTCGGTGGATGGCAAGACCTATTCATAAATTAGTAAATTTTTCAAAGGCAATTGAAAAAAAACAAGACTTCACCTTTGAATATACACAAACAACACGTGAGATTGCCGAATTGGGTAATTCCTTATCTTCACTTGCAGAAAGTCTAACCGAAGAGAGGTCAAAAAGGGAGGAGCTTCTCAATCACTTAGAGGAACAAGTTGAAGAAAGGACGAAAGAAAATAAACAACTTTCTCTTGTGGCAAAACATGCGTTAAATGGGGTAATAATTGCTGACAAAGAACGAAAAATACTTTGGGCAAATGAAAGTTTGTTGAATATTACTGGGTATACCTTGGAAGAACTTGTTGGAAAAACACCTAAATTATTTCAATTTGAAAAAACAGATCCTGCCACTATCGCAAGAATTAATGAATCTTTATCAAGAAATGAAATTGTAAACGAGCAAGTACTAAATAAAGGGAAAAATGGACGGGAATATTGGTTGGAACTAAATATTGTTCCTGTTTTTGAAAATCAGGAGGTAACTGGTTATATCGCTGTAGAGACGGATATAACAGACAGGATACGTGATGAAAAAAATCTTAGAAAAAGCGAGGATCAAAACAGAAGAATTTTAGAAAATGCTGCTGAAATGATTCACACCTTGGATGTAAATGGGACAATTCTTTGGGCGAATAATTCTTGGATGAATAATCTTGGAGTAACAAAAGAGGAAGTAATCGGTAGAAGTATTATTGAGTTTTTGGATCAAAAAACATTACAGGAATTTAATGAGGTGATGCCAAAACTTATGGATGGAGAGTCGATTGAAGACTTAGATTGTGTTTTTGTTTCGAAGACCAAAGAGGCGGTAGAATTGAAAGGTAAAACTATTCCTTTGTATGAGGATGGTGTTATTATTGGTAGTCAAGCATATTTACATAATATTACCCAAATCAACAGAGCACAACGAATTATTAAAGAGAAATCGCTTTTGCAAGACCTTGTTATGCGTATTTCCACTAAATACATCAATTTCCCAGAAGATAATTTAGAACAGACTGTATTAGAATCTCTGAGGGATATCGCCAATTTTGTGAAGGCGGACAGGGCCTACGTTTTTAATTACCACATCGATAAGGGGCATTGTGAATATGCATATGAATGGACGGCACCGGGTATTCGTGCGCAAATTAATGATTTTAAAACAATTAGTCTAGATAACATGCCGTATTGGTTCGGTAAGCATCGAAACAAAGAGTTTGTTATAATAGAAGACTTGAATAACATAGAGGACGAAAACATTCGTCAACTATTGGTAACCGAAGGTATAAAAGGGTTAATAACGATTCCCATTCACGATGAGGACAAATTAGTAGGATTTGTAGGTTTTGATTTAATAAAAACGCACCGAATATTTACGGATGAAGAAAAGGAAATTCTAGTTTTATTCTCACAAATGTTGGTGAATGTGTATAATAAAATGGCGTATATCAAGGAGTTAAGTGATTCAAAGAAAAAAATTGAAGAGGTTAATTCTTCTTTAGAACAGCGAGTTGCAGAAAACACCAAAAAGAACTTAGATTTATCCAAAAGTATCATTGAACAAGAGAAAATGGCAACAATTGGTGAGATTTCAGCTGGAATCGCTCATGACTTAAATACTCCGTTAGGTACAATTAAGGTTGGTGCTGATAATGTTCGGTTTATGTTAAGTACAATTCTTAACCACGATCTTAGTATTTTGACAAAAGAGGAATTGTCTAGAATTCAACACCGAATTGAAACTACAGAAACTGAAATGTTTGTGGGGGGGTTACAATTGCGAAGAGAAAAAATAGAGTTGCTAAACTATTTAACCGAAAAATATAAGGAATTCGGCTTGGATAACATAGATAAAATTTCGGATTTATTGGTCAAATCGCGAATTAAAAAGGAGGACAAAGAGTTAATTGATGATGTGTTCAAGTCAAAAGATCCTCTGTTATATGTGGATGTATTATATCAACTACAGATGGCTACGGCCCAGTTGGATACGATTAAAAAGTCGAGCGATAAAGCTGTAAAGGTCGTTCAAGATGTTGGTTCCTTTATTAAAGGCGAAGCTTCACAAAATATTAAACGAAAATTTAACCTGAGGGAAAATATTTCAACAGTATTGGGGGTCTTTAATTATGAATTGCGCCAAAACGTAGACTTGAATTTTGAGGTTGACCCTACCATAGAGATGGAAGGATATGATGTGAAACTTTTTCAATTATGGTCTAACCTCATAAAAAATGCTTTCGAAGCAATGGATGACCAAGAAGAAAAGTATATTGGTATTCACTCTGCAGTCGATGGAAACAAGATTAAATTAACTTTCGAGAATAATGGACCGATGATTCCTCAGGAGGTTCAAGAAAATATGTTTAAAAAATTCTATACAACTAAAGCAAAGAAAAGTGGTTCAGGGTTAGGCTTAAGCATTGTTAAGAATATTTTAATTGATCATAACGCTAGTATAGAAGTTTTTTCGGATGATAAGGTAACAAAATTTATTGTTACTTTTGGATGAAATGGAAGAGCTAAAATATGCTGTAGTTTGTGTTGATGATGACCCGTATATCTTGCAGATGCTTGGTTTTCAGTTGACAAAAATTGTAAATCAAAAATTTACATTAATAGAGTATTTTACCGATCCTAAAATTGCCTTAGCGAGTATCGATGAGCTAATAGGAGAAAAAATTGACATCATTTTCATAGTGGTAGATTATCAAATGCCCAAAATGACTGGAGCAGAATTTGTTAGATCGGTTAAATCTCGGCACCCTGATTTAAAATGTGTCATGCTATCTGGTCAAGCCAATAGAATTTCCGTTGAAGAACTTCAAAAAGATCAGTTGTTAGAAACTTTTATAGGTAAGCCTTGGGATGAAGAAGTTTTATTTAACACACTTCGTCCAATATTAGCGGAGCATTCTTAACCTTGCCTCGTGAAATCGACTATTCTATTTTTTCTTATTTCTGTTTCCAAATTAGCCTTTTCTCAAAAAGAAATAAATGATAGTGTTTGCTTCTATGTAAGAAACAATATATCTGTTAACGATGAAGAGCCCTGGCAGATTGTTTTTTCTGATTCATGTAAAATGCAAAAATTCAACTTCCAAATATTCAACAGATGGGGCACCATTCTTTTTGAAGCAAAAAGTATCGAAGAAGCTAATTCGTTTAATCCTCAGAAAAACTCAAAAAACACATTTGAAACAGGAACCTATTATTGGAAAGTAACTTATTCAATTATAGGGAACAGAAAAGAATTAAATCAGGAAGGTTTTTTGTATATAATTCGCTAGAATCAACCCTTTTTTTTGAATAAGGCCTTCCCAACATTCAATTATATCTTATTGAGTAAAAACTCACAAATAACCCTCAATCTTATTATTTTCATAAATATGATTGTTATAAAAACTAGAATCGCTAAATCAGGTCATTCTGAGGTGCGTATGCGATTTGGAAGTATTTCATTTGGGGAACGAGTTTAACTATTAACTTTGCCTTATGAAAACCATTTTAGTTTTGGGTGCAGGTTTATCCTCATCCTCTCTTATTCGCTACTTATTGAGCAATGCAGCAACCTACAATTGGAAAATTCAAGTAGTTGATCAGAACATCGAACAAGTAAAGAAAAGAATTAATGGACATCCCCAGGCAGAAGCGCTTACATTCGATGCTTTAAATCCTATTGAAAGAAGACCAAGAATAGAAAAGGCAGATTTAGTCATTTCTATGTTGCCAGCTCGATTTCATGTTGAAGTTGCCAAAGATTGTATTGATTTACGTGTTCACCTGATAACCCCTTCATACATTTCTAAAGAAATGCGCGATTTACATGAGAAAGCAAAAAAAGCCGGAGTCATTATCATGAATGAAATAGGTGTCGATCCTGGAATTGATCATATGAGCGCCATGAAAATCATAGATCACATAAACGAACTGGGTGGTGAAGTCACAAGTTTTAAATCTTTTTGTGGAGGTTTAATTGCTCCTGATTCAGACAATAATCCTTGGCATTATAAATTTACCTGGAATCCAAGAAATGTTGTTTTGGCAGGGCAGGGAGGAGCAGCGTCCTTTATTCACAATGGTGAATATAAATTTATTCCATACAATAGACTCTTTGATCGACTTGACAGAATTGAAGTACCTGGTTATGGTAAATTTGAAGGATATCCAAATCGCGATTCGTTATCATATAGAGAAACATACGGATTGGAAGAAATTCCTACCTTGTATAGAGGGACGCTCAGAAGACCCAATTATTGCAAAGGTTTTCACGTTTTTGCAGAGTTAGGAATGACGGACGATAGTTATAAAATGTATCAATCCGAAAAGTTAACACCACGGGCTTTTTTAAATGCTTTTCTTCCGTACAGGAAAGGAATATCAGTTGAAGAGAAATTTAAAATATTCCTTCGAGAAGATAGAATGTATCTGTATGATCAATTTGAATGGTTGGGAATTTTTGAAAAAGACGAAACGTTTGGGTTTCCAAGTGCAAGTCCAGCGCAATTATTGGAGAAATTGTTAGTCCGAAAAATGAGTTTAGATGACAATGATAAAGACATGTTGGTCATGTATCACGAGTTTGAGTATTCTTTAAATGGAATGAATAAGCGAGTTACTTCTTCTATGATTAATATTGGCGAAGATCAATTATATACTGCGATGTCGAACACAGTTGGCTTACCAGTTGGTATTTGTGCAAAAATGATTCTTACTGAAAAATTGAGTGATAAAGGAGTAACTTTGCCTGTTAACAAGGAAGTTTACGAACCAATTCTTGAGGAATTGAAAACGTTTAATATTAACTTTGAAGAAAACGAATATTTAATAGAAGCATAGATGGAGAATAATCAAAATGAAATGAATATTGAGTTGTCAGAAGAGTTGGCAACAGGCGTATACTCGAACTTAGCCATAATTACGCACTCACCCGCAGAATTTGTTTGTGATTTTGTACAAATTATGCCGGGAATGCCAAAAGGAAAAGTAAGGTCGCGTGTTATAATGACACCACAAAATGCCAAGCGATTTCTTCAAGCTTTAGCTGACAATGTAAATAAATATGAACAAAATTTCGGAGCGATAGAAGATCCTAACTCAGGTGACGGATATCCTCCTATGAATTTTGGCACGCCTAGTACTATGGCATAAACCCTGATGCTTTCTATTTGTATTCCTATTTTTAACTCGGATGCAAGCGCATTGGTTTCTGAATTGCTCAACCAAATGGATGAGTCCAATGAGGAAGTCGAGTTAATCGTAATTGACGATTCTTCAGATAGCTATCATTGGAATTCTGCGCACATAAATCACCCGCGATTTACACATATCTCTTTGTCAACGAATATAGGCAGATCAAGGATTCGAAACTATTTTTTAACAGTTGCAAAGTTTCCCTATTTGCTTTATATTGACGGTGATTCAACAGTTTGTGACAAGAACTTTCTGCGCATGTATCTCGATAAATTGAAAGTGTCTAACGTTGAGGTAATGTGTGGTGCAAGTATCTATCAAAAAGAAAGACCCTCAAGTGATTATTATTTACGCTGGAAATATAGTAAGTTGAGAGAAAGTCATTCTGCCACCTATCGTCTGTCTAATCAAGTGGGTTTTAAGACAAATAATTTTTTAATTAAACGAAGTGTTCTCGAAAAAATTCCTTTTGAAGAAAAGTTGATAGGCTATGGCCATGAGGATACGCTCTTTGGATTTCAATTAGCGAAATTTAAGGTCAATGTTGAGCATATAGAGAATCCAGTATTGAACAAAACATTGGACTCGAATAAGGCCTTTCTAATTAAAACGGTTAATGCAGTTAAAAATCTTACCCAAATACTTGAATTTGTTGATAATGATCAGCAGTTTATAACGCAAAATCGACTTATAAAAACTTATTTTTCATTGAAAGAAAAAAGACTTCTCAAGACGGTGCATGCCATCCTTTGGGTAATCAACCCCTTGAATAATTGGCTTTTATCTAGAGGTATTTTCATACTTCCAATGTTTGACTTATTTAAATTAAAACAGTTGATTTTTGAAATGAATCAATTGAATGCACGCTGAAGAATTTCAATCAATTTCGACTTTTCATTCTCCCAATTTTCAATTTTTGCTCCTGATTGCGCGTTTTCTTTGTACTTTTTAATCAGGGGATAATTTCCTGATAAGTTCTTAAGTTCAGAAACTAATGTCTCTTCATTAAGTTGTTCGAGTACAGTGCCACATTCATATGTTTTTACAATACGTGATACCTCTTTCAAATCTGTGCATAGTATAGGAATGTTTGCTTGTAGGTAATCAAATATTTTATTGGGAAGGGAATACATATAGTTCATTCCTAAAGGTTTATCCAACGAAAGTCCTAGGTCCGAAACCTCGGTATATTTCATCATTTCTTGGTAAGGTATACGGGGTATAAAAATTACCTGTTTTTCCAACTTGTTTTCTCGAGTAAGATCTTTGGCTTTTTGTATTACATCACCACTTCCAACAATTAAAAGAACTAAATTCTCTAATTTTCTAAGCGCAAGAATAACTTCCTCAACCCCTCTCCCTATGTTAAGGCCACTACCCTGAATGATAATTATGAATTTATCCTCGGGTAAGCCTAATTCTTTACGTGTACACTTCTGAAAGGTGTATGCATATGGAACGTTGCGAACAACTGTTGGCAATATGCCATACTTCTCTTTAAACACCAATGCAATTGAATGATTAACTGTTGTCATGTACTTCAATTTTGGTAAGATCATCTTCTCAATGCTTAACCAAATATTCCGGATGCGAGGCCTTTCTATTAGTTCAGGAACTTCGGTAAATAACTCATGGCTGTCGTACACTAGCGGGATTCTTTTAAGTCGAGCAATAAGGTATGCGGGTAATAAGGTGTCTAGGTCATTCGCTAGGATTCCGTCAACTTTTCTGAAAAGTAGAATAAAAAATAGCCTGAGAGAAAGTGAAGCATAAAATAAAGGCCCTTTATCCACTAGTGTCGAGATTCTTCTCGTTTGATAAGTCCTTTCAAATAAAGTCGTACTGTCTTTTTTTATTCGTCCGACTAAAATAAGTTTATGGCCGAGCGAATAAAGTTCGCTGCACGTTCTCGCGACTCTATTATCTGTGGTTAGATCAGACGAAACTAGTACATAGATTATCTTATTTCTCATCTTTGCTTCGAAGTTAAACAATTAACGAGCTAAATAACGATCATTTACACTGAGTGCTTATATTTTTTTTCAAAAACACTTTGTGATAAAAAAAACTTTCGTATTTTTGCAATCCCAAAACTGATTTTTGGGTGAATATTGCGTTCTTTTTTTAATGATCCAACATTTTTGCCGATGTAGCTCAGTTGGCCAGAGCAGCTGATTTGTAATCAGCTGGTCGGGGGTTCGAATCCCTCCATCGGCTCCAAAAGTTGGGGATGTCGCATAGTGGCTATTGCAGCAGACTGTAAATCTGTCACCGTTTGGTATCGTTGGTTCGAGTCCATCCATCCCCACTAGGCACCGTATTTAAGCGGGAGTAGCTCAGTTGGTAGAGCGTCAGCCTTCCAAGCTGAACGTCGCGAGTTCGAATCTCGTCTCCCGCTCAAAAATACTTAGGCCGGTGTAGCTCAGGGGTAGAGCGCTTCCTTGGTAAGGAAGAGGTCACGAGTTCAATTCTCGTCATTGGCTCAAGGAAAATGCATTTCGTTAGTCACTTATGTGGTGGCTGCGAATTTTTTAGTAAAGTAAATTATTAACTAAGTAACAAATAAGTAAAATGGCTAAGGAAAATTTTGACCGCTCCAAACCGCACGTGAACATTGGTACTATTGGCCACGTTGACCACGGTAAAACAACTTTAACAGCTGCGATTACATCAGTATTATCTAAGAAAGGTTTTGCTGAGGTTCGTGACTTTTCTTCAATTGACAATGCGCCAGAAGAGAAAGAAAGAGGTATCACAATTAATACTTCACACGTTGAGTATCAAACTGACAACCGTCACTACGCACACGTTGACTGTCCAGGTCACGCGGATTACGTAAAGAACATGGTTACGGGTGCTGCTCAGATGGACGGTGCAATTTTGGTTGTTGCTGCAACTGATGGTCCAATGCCACAAACTCGTGAGCATATCCTATTAGGACGTCAAGTTGGTGTTCCAAGAATCGTTGTATTCATGAATAAAGTGGATATGGTAGACGATCCAGAATTATTGGAACTAGTAGAAATGGAGATTCGTGAATTGTTGTCTTTCTATCAATATGATGGTGACAACGCACCAGTTATTCAGGGTTCTGCTTTAGGCGCCTTGAATGGTGAAGATAAGTGGGTTAAAACAGTTGAAGAATTAATGGCAGCTGTAGATACCTACATTGAACTTCCTCCAAGAGAAATTGACAAACCATTCTTGATGCCGGTGGAAGATGTATTTACGATTACAGGTCGTGGTACAGTTGCAACTGGTCGTATCGAAACAGGAGTTATCAATTCAGGTGAGCCTGTTGAAATCCTTGGAATGGGTGAAACTAAATTGACTTCTACTGTAACTGGAGTTGAGATGTTCAGAAAAATCCTAGACAGAGGTGAAGCAGGAGATAACGTAGGTTTATTGTTGAGAGGTATTGAGAAAACTCAAATTAAAAGAGGAATGGTTATTTGTAAGCCAGGTTCAACAACTCCACACATTGAATTTAAAGCTGAAATTTATGTATTGAAGAAAGAAGAAGGTGGTCGTCACACTCCTTTCCAAAATAAATACCGTCCGCAATTTTATTTCCGTACAACAGACGTAACAGGTGAGATCCACTTAGAGGCTGGTCGTGAAATGGTAATGCCAGGTGATAACGTAACAATTACAGTTAAGTTAATCGTTCCTGTAGCGATGGATAAAGGTCTACGTTTTGCTATCCGTGAAGGTGGTAGAACTGTTGGTGCTGGTCAGGTTACTGAAATCTTGAAATAAGAGATATAATCAAAGTTTAACTAAGGGGAGTTTTTACGAACTCCCCTTTTTAAACGGGTGTAGCTCAGCTGGTAGAGTAGTGGTCTCCAAAACCATTGGTCGTGGGTTCGAATCCTACCGCCCGTGCACATTAAAATAGAAAAAGTGGTTTCAAAAATTAGAACATACTTCAAAGAAACATACGACGAGTTGCTTCACAATGTGACGTGGCCGACTTGGTTGGAGTTACAAAATAATACGATATTGGTAGTTATTGCTTCGGTATTGTTGTCCTTGATTATCTTTGCTATGGACTACGTAGTGGGAATCAATAAAGAAGGGTTTTGGGATGGAGTAATTGGTTGGATTTACAACAAACTATAAACGGTACACATGGCAGAGATTGTTAAAAAGTGGTATGTAGTACGTGCCGTAAGTGGCAAGGAAAAAAAGGTAAAAGAATATCTTGAATTAGAAATTGCGCGCGCTAAGCTCAACGATTTTGTTAGTCAGGTATTAATTCCAACAGAAAAAGTTTTCAAAATCCAAAATGGTAAAAAGGTTAACAAGGAGAAAGTTTATCTTCCAGGTTATGTAATCATTGAAGCGGCACTAGTTGGTGAGGTAACACACGTAATTAAAAGTATTCCAAATGTTATTGGATTCCTCGGTACTGAAAAAGGAGGTGAGCCAGTACCAATGCGTTTGGCAGAAGTAAATAGAATTTTGGGTAAAGTGGATGAACTTGCCGAATCTGAAGAAGAAATCAAAATACCTTTTGTGGTTGGAGAATCAGTTAAAGTGATCGATGGACCATTTAATAATTTCAGTGGAGTGATTGATGAAATAAACGAAGAGAAGAAAAAATTGAAAGTAATGGTAAAAATCTTCGGAAGAAAGAATCTTTTGGAGCTTAGCTACATGCAAGTTGAAAAAGAAGGATAAATTGTATTAACCGTAGGAGTGGGCCTGATGATAAAAGCTTCCCGTCAAAATGCCCATGTTTGACTACATAAATTGAATATATATGGCTAAAGAAGTAGCAGCACTGATCAAATTGCAGATCAAAGGTGGAGCTGCCAACCCATCGCCGCCCATAGGCCCTGCATTAGGAGCTAAAGGGGTGAACATCATGGAGTTCTGTAAGCAGTTCAACGCTAGGACGCAAGATAAAATGGGAAAGGTAGTTCCAGTAGTGATTACCGTTTACGGTGATAAATCATTTGATTTCGTATTAAAAACTCCGCCAGCAGCAGTTCAAATTGTTGAACACACAAAAATTAAGAAAGGATCTTCAGAACCTAATCGTGTTAAAGTTGGAACCATTACATGGGACCAAGTGCGTGCGATTGCAGAAGATAAGCTTCCAGATCTTAATTGTTTCACTGTAGATTCAGCTATGAAAATGGTTGCAGGAACTGCGAGAAGTATGGGAGTTAATGTTAAAGGTGGTGAGGCACCGAAATCCAAATAATTAGTAGTATGAAAAGAGTTTCTAAAAAAAGAAAAGAGATTTTGGCAAAATTTGATTTGTCAAAGGCTTACACTCTGTCAGACGCGTGTGATTTGGTGAAGGGTATCTCCACTTCTAAATTTGACGCCTCTGTTGATATCGCAGTGCGATTGGGAGTTGATCCAAGAAAAGCTAACCAAATGGTTCGTGGTACAGTTGCTTTACCTCACGGAACTGGTAAGGATGTAAAAGTACTTGTACTTTGTACACCTGACAAAGAAGCTGAAGCAAAGCAGGCGGGTGCAGATTATGTGGGTCTTGATGATTTTATTGACAAAATCAAAGGAGGTTGGACAGACATTGACGTAATCATCACAATGCCTTCAGTTATGGGTAAGGTAGGAGCCTTAGGTCGAATTTTAGGACCGAGAGGATTAATGCCAAACCCCAAAACAGGAACAGTAACCATGGAAATTGGCAAAGCTGTAGAAGAAGTGAAAGCCGGAAAAATTGACTTTAAAGTTGATAAATACGGTATTATTCATTCTTCAGTTGGAAAGGTAAGTTTTGAAGGAGGAAAAATTCGTGAAAATGCAAATGAATTGATTCAAACATTGATAAAACTTAAACCTTCCGCGGCCAAAGGAACCTACATTAAGAGCATTTATTTAAGCTCAACGATGAGTCCAGGTATTCAAATTGACACAAAGTCTGTTAATGCTTAAAACTTAGTGAAATGACAAGAGAAGAAAAAGCAAAATACATTGACAACTTGGCAGCTGAATTACAAGCGTCAACAGTTGTTTATTTAACAGACACTGCAGATTTAACAGTTGAATCGGTGAATACATTGCGAAGGAGATGTTTTCAAGCAAACATCAAAATGCGCGTTGTTAAAAATGCACTGCTTCAAAAAGCGATGAACAAAGTAGAAGGAAAAGATTACAGTGGACTTTCGGGTGTGCTCAAGGGATCTACCTCTATAATGTTTTCAGAGGTGGCAAATGCACCGGCAAAATTAATTCAGGATTTTCGTAAGAAAAGTGCGAAGCCTTTATTAAAAGGAGCATACATTGATGAAGCAATATTTGTTGGTGATAATCAACTTGTAGTTCTTGAAGCGTTGAAAAGCAAAGAAGAACTCGTTGGAGAAATCATCGGCTTGTTACAAAGTCCTGCGAAAAATGTGTTGTCTGGTCTTACAGGTGCTGGAAGTAAAATAGCTGGCATTCTTAAAACCCTCGAAGATCGAGGATAGTAAATTAATAATTTTTAAACCTTTTTAAATTTAAATAAAATGGCTGATTTAAAGCAAATTGCAGAAACGTTGGTTAACCTAACAGTAAAAGAAGTTAATGAGTTAGCAACAATTTTAAAAGATGAGTATGGTATCGAACCAGCTGCTGCTGCTCCAGTGATGGTTGCAGGTGGAGCTGTTGGTGGTGGCGAAGAAGCTGCTGTTGAAAAAACAGAATTCGATGTTATCCTTAAAGCAGGTGGAGCTAATAAGCTTGCTGTCGTTAAGTTAGTTAAAGAACTTACAGGAAACGGATTAAAAGAGTCTAAAGATTTAGTTGATGCGGCACCTTCTACATTGAAAGAGGGAGTTTCAAAAGACGAAGCTGAAGGACTTAAAAAGTCTCTAGAAGAGGCTGGAGCTGAAGTTGAGATTAAGTAATAATCGTCTTCATACACAGGAGAGGCACCGTTTCAATACGGGTGCCTTCTCCTGTTTTTAAGCATTTGTAAATTCCGTATTGAAGTAACTAAAAAATTAAAGCCTTGGCAACATCAAATAATTCAACCAGAATTAATTTTGCTTCAAGCAAAAACCAATTTGATTATCCAGATTTCTTGGAAATTCAATTAAAATCTTTTCAAGAGTTTTTTCAATTAGAAACCACTCCTGAAAATAGAAATAGTGAAGGACTTTTTAAAGTATTCGCTGAAAACTTTCCAATAACTGATACACGAAATCAATTCGTACTCGAGTTCTTGGATTACTTTATTGATCCACCACGATATACCATCGAAGAGTGTATCGAAAGAGGGTTGACATATTCAGTTCCCCTCAAGGCAAAATTGAAATTGTATTGTACTGATCCTGAACATGAGGATTTCGAGACTATCGTTCAAGATGTCTATCTAGGTACAATTCCTTATATGACTCCGAAAGGATCTTTTGTGGTGAATGGAGCGGAACGTGTTATTGTTTCTCAGCTTCACCGTTCACCAGGTGTTTTCTTCGGTCAAAGCAGACACGCAAATGGTACGAAGTTGTACTCCGCGAGAATTATTCCGTTCAAAGGTTCTTGGATTGAATTCGCAACAGATATAAATAATATCATGTATGCATACATCGACCGGAAGAAAAAATTACCAGTTACCACACTCTTTAGAGCAATTGGCTATGAAACAGACCGTGACATATTGGAAATATTTGGTTTAGCTGATGAGGTTAAAATCAACAAGGCAAACATGAAAAAACTTGTTGGGAGAAGACTAGCGGCCAGAGTGTTGAAGACATGGATTGAGGATTTCGTCGATGAAGATACGGGAGAAGTAGTTTCAATTGAGCGTAACGAAGTTATTCTAGACCGTGAATTATTGATTGGAGAAGAACATTTGGATTCCATATTGGATTCCGGAGCCAAATCTGTAATTCTTCACAAAGAAGACGCCAACTCAACTGATTACACAATCATTTACAACACCCTTCAGAAGGATATTTCAAATTCTGAAAAAGAGGCTGTAGAGCACATTTATCGTCAACTTCGTAATGCGGATCCACCAGATTATGAGACGGCTAAAGGTGTTTTTGAAAAATTATTTTTCTCTGATGCACGTTATGACCTAGGTGAGGTTGGACGCTATAGATTAAATAAGAAATTGGGGTTAAGTGGTAGTGAAGAATCTCGTGTTTTAACTAAAGAGGACATCATTAATATTATTAAATACCTGATTGAGTTAATTAACTCTAAAGCAGACATCGATGATATTGACCATTTATCGAATCGTCGTGTAAGAACAGTGGGCGAGCAATTGTATGCTCAATTTGGTGTTGGGTTAGCTAGAATGGCTAGAACAATAAGAGAGCGTATGAATGTTCGAGACAATGAGGTGTTTACTCCAATTGACTTGATTAATGCTAAAACGCTTTCTTCTGTAATAAATTCATTTTTTGGAACAAATCAGCTTTCTCAGTTTATGGATCAAACAAATCCATTATCTGAGGTTACACACAAGAGAAGATTATCTGCTCTAGGGCCAGGCGGTTTATCTCGAGAAAGAGCAGGATTTGAGGTTCGTGACGTTCATTACACGCATTACGGTCGTTTGTGTACAATAGAAACTCCGGAAGGACCGAACATCGGATTGATTTCGTCACTCTGTGTGTTCGCTAAGGTGAATAAATTAGGTTTTATTGAAACTCCTTATCGAAAAGTTGACAACGGGAAAGTGGTACTATCTGAACAACCAATTTATTTGGCTGCTGAAGAAGAAGATGCAAAAATGATTGCGCAAGCTAATGCTAAAGTAGACGAGAAAGGACAGTTCTTGTCTGACTTGGTTAAGGCAAGATACGAAGGGGATTTCCCTGTCGTGGGACCAAAAGATATTAACTTGATGGATGTTGGGGCAAATCAAATTGCTTCAATTGCAGCATCTTCTATACCTTTCTTAGAACATGACGATGCAAACCGTGCTTTAATGGGATCAAACATGCAACGTCAGGCTGTTCCATTACTAAAACCGAATTCTCCTATCGTGGGTACGGGAATTGAACAGTTAGTTGCACGCGATTCTAGGGTATTAATTAATTCTGAAGGTTCTGGTATTGTTGAATATGTCGATGCAAACGAAATTGTAATTCGTTACGATTGGAATGCGGATGACAAACTTGTTAGTTTCGATTCTGAAGTTAAAACATATTCACTTACTAAATTTACCAAGACCAACCAAAGTACATGTATTAATCTAAAGCCGATAGTACAAAAAGGTGATAGAGTGTCTTATGGTCAAGTATTGTGCGAGGGGTATGCTACACAAGATGGTGAGTTGGCTTTGGGTCAAAACCTTAAAGTTGCATTTATGCCTTGGAAAGGTTACAATTTTGAAGATGCTATTGTTATTTCTGAAAAAGTAGTGAGAGATGATATTTTTACCTCGATTCACATAGATGAATACTCACTAGAAGTAAGAGATACGAAAAGAGGTATGGAAGAGTTAACCTCTGACATTCCGAATGTTAGCGAAGACGCTACCAGAGATCTTGATGATAATGGGTTAATTCGTATTGGAGCAGAAATTAAAGAAGGAGATATTCTAATTGGTAAAATCACACCAAAAGGAGAAACAGATCCTTCACCTGAAGAGAAATTATTACGAGCGATTTTTGGTGATAAGGCAGGCGATGTGAAGGATGCATCTTTAAAAGCTGGCCCATCACTTCGTGGTGTTGTCATTGATAAAAAATTGTTCTCAAGAGCGATTAAAGATAGAAAATCAAAATCTCAAGACAAACCAGTCCTTGAGACCTTAGACGCTGAATATCACAAGGATTTTGCTGATTTGAAAGAGAAATTAGTAGAAAAATTGATGGTAATTCTCGGTGAACATAAGTCCTCAGGGGTTTATAATAACTTCAAAGAAGAATTAATTAAAAAAGGCACAAAATTCAATAACAAGGCTTTATTTGCCTTAGATTACACTATTGTGAACCCATTGAATTGGACTGCAGATGAAACTGTTAATCAGTTAATCAGTCGAGTCATTCACAATTTTAGTATCAAAGCAAATGATTTATTGGGTAATTACAAACGTCGTAAGTTCCATATTTCAGTTGGTGATGAGCTTCCTGCGGGCATCGTAAAACTTGCTAAAGTATATGTTGCCAAGAAAAGAAAACTCAAAGTAGGAGATAAGATGGCAGGTCGCCACGGTAACAAGGGAATCGTTGCCAATATTGTTCGTCAAGAAGACATGCCATTCCTTGAGGATGGAACACCGGTTGACATTGTGTTAAATCCACTAGGGGTACCTTCTCGTATGAACCTTGGTCAGATTTACGAAACCGTATTGGGATGGGCAGGTCAAAAACTTGGGGTTAAGTTTGCAACTCCAATTTTCGATGGAGCAACTCCTGCAGAAATCAATGATTGGACGGATAAAGCCGGTGTGCCAAGATCAGGTAAAACGTATTTATATGACGGCGGAACTGGGGAAAGATTCCATCAAACTGCGACTGTAGGTGTCATTTACATGTTGAAGTTATCACACATGGTAGATGATAAAATGCATGCGCGTTCTATTGGCCCATACTCACTTATTACGCAACAACCACTTGGTGGTAAGGCACAATTCGGTGGCCAAAGATTTGGAGAAATGGAGGTTTGGGCACTTGAAGCATTTGGTGCTTCAAACATTCTTCAAGAAATCTTGACAGTTAAATCAGATGACGTAATGGGTAGAGCAAAAGCTTACGAAGCAATTGTGAAAGGTGATAATATCCCTGAACCTGGAATTCCAGAGTCTTTTAATGTACTCTTACATGAACTACGTGGATTATGTCTTAACGTGTCAATGGATTAATATTTAGTAAAAACGAAAACATTCATATAAAATGGCTTTCAAAAAAGAAACACCAAAAAAACAAAGTAGCTTCAATAAAATTACTATTTCACTAGCCTCGCCTGAGGTTATTCTTGAGCAATCGAGTGGGGAGGTATTGAAGCCTGAAACAATTAATTATAGAACTTACAAACCGGAAAGAGATGGTTTGTTCTGTGAACGTATTTTTGGACCTGTAAAGGACTACGAATGCCACTGTGGAAAATACAAACGAATTCGATATAAAGGAATTGTTTGCGATCGTTGTGGTGTAGAGGTAACAGAGAAGAAAGTGCGTAGAGAACGTATGGGACACATTTCATTGGTGGTTCCTGTTGCTCATATTTGGTATTTCAGATCTCTTCCTAATAAAATTGGGTATTTGTTAGGATTGCCTACAAAAAAATTGGATCAAATTATTTATTACGAGCGATATGTAGTGATTAATGCGGGATCTGCACTTCAAATTGAAGGAGTGAACTTAAAGAAAATGGACTTTTTGACGGAAGAAGAATATCTTGATATTATTGATAATCCGCTGTTAAAAGATAACCATTACCTGGAAGATTCTGATCCTAATAAATTTGTTGCCAAAATGGGTGCAGAAGCACTTCATGATTTGTTGAAAGATTTAAATTTAGAGAATCTTTCCTACGAATTAAGAGGACAAGCGGAAAATGAGACTTCAGTTCAACGTAAAAATGAAGCGTTAAAAAGACTTCAAGTAGTTGAAGCAATGCGTGAGTCTCAGACGAGAATAGATAACCGTCCGGAATGGATGATTGTTAAAGTAGTTCCAGTAATTCCACCGGAATTACGTCCATTAGTTCCGCTTGATGGCGGTAGATTTGCAACGTCAGATTTAAATGATCTTTACAGAAGAGTAATAATCCGAAACAACCGGTTAAAGCGTCTTATCGAAATCAAAGCCCCTGAGGTTATTTTGCGTAACGAAAAAAGAATGTTGCAAGAGGCCGTGGATTCTTTATTTGATAATTCGAGAAAATCTAGTGCGGTTAAAACCGAGTCTAACAGAGCCCTGAAGTCTTTATCAGACTCATTAAAAGGTAAGCAAGGTCGTTTCCGTCAGAACCTTTTGGGTAAGCGTGTGGATTATTCGGCACGTTCCGTAATTGTCGTTGGTCCTGATTTAAAATTACACGAGTGTGGTCTTCCTAAAGATATGGCAGCCGAACTTTACAAACCTTTCATTATTCGTAAAATGATAGAGAGGGGAATTGTTAAAACGGTGAAATCTGCAAAGAAAATTGTTGATAGAAAAGAACCAGTTGTTTGGGATATCCTAGAAAACGTATTGAAAGGCCATCCGGTTCTTTTAAATAGGGCTCCGACGCTTCACAGATTGGGTATACAGGCATTTCAACCAAAGTTAATAGAAGGGAAAGCGATACGTTTACATCCATTGGTAACAACAGCATTTAATGCGGACTTTGATGGTGACCAAATGGCTGTGCATTTGCCACTTGGTAATGCAGCTATATTGGAGGCCCAGATGTTGATGCTTGCTTCGCACAATATTCTGAATCCAGCAAATGGTGCGCCAATTGCTGTTCCTTCTCAGGATATGGTTTTAGGTTTGTATTACATCACAAAAGGGAAAAAATCTACCGATTCTGAAAAAGTTAAAGGAGAAGGAAGTATTTTCTATTCACCATCTGAGGTTATAATTGCATATAATGAAGGCAAACTTGATTTACATGCGCACATTAAAGTGAAAACGTATGATTTGAATCATATTGGCGAGCCCGAATTAAAGTTGGTAGAAACAACATGTGGCCGTGTACTTTTTAATGAGAAAGTTCCGCGAAAGGTTGGATTTATCAATGATGTGATGACTAAGAAAGCGCTTCGAGACATTATTGGTGAAGTATTAAAGATTTGTGGAACATCTAAAACGGCACAATTCCTTGATGATATTAAAACTTTAGGTTATGAGATGGCGTTTAGAGGAGGATTGTCTTTCAACTTAGATGACATTATTATTCCAAAAGAAAAAGAAGAATTGGTGTTGAAAGCAGAAAATGACGTAAAAGATGTCATGTTGAATTATAACATGGGGCTTATTACGAACAATGAGCGTTACAACCAAATTATTGATATTTGGACACATACGAATTCACGATTAACTCACACGTTGATGGAGCAATTGAAAAATGATAAGCAAGGTTTCAATTCCATTTACATGATGTTCGATTCTGGAGCACGTGGTTCTAAAGAACAAATTAGACAGCTCTCCGGAATGCGTGGTTTGATGGCCAAGCCGCAAAAATCTGGAGCATCTGTTCAAGAAATTATCGAAAATCCAATTTTATCTAACTTTAAAGAAGGGCTTTCGATTCTAGAGTATTTTATTTCAACGCACGGAGCCCGTAAAGGACTTGCTGATACTGCATTGAAAACGGCAGATGCTGGTTACTTAACACGTCGTTTAGTAGACGTTGCTCAAGATGTGGTGATCAATTCAAATGACTGTGGTACGCTTCGTGGTATTGTAGCAACAGCGCTTAAGAAAAGTGATGAAATCGTTGAGCCTTTGTACGATCGTATACTAGGTAGAACATCTGTACACGACGTATATTATCCGGAATCTGATAATCTAATCGTGGCTTCGGGTGAATTGATTTCTGAGGATGTTGCTAAAGAAATTGAAAAAGCTGGGATTGAAGAGGTTGAAATTCGTTCAGTATTGACATGTGAAATGAGAAGAGGAGTTTGTTCAAAATGTTATGGTAGAAACCTTTCAAATCACAGATTAGCACAAATAGGAGATTCTGTTGGTGTTATCGCAGCTCAGTCAATTGGCGAACCAGGAACACAGTTAACACTTCGTACATTCCACGTCGGTGGTACAGCATCTAATATTGCTGATATTTCTGACATGAAGGCTAAAGCTAATGGAAAATTAGAAATAGATGAATTAAGAACCATCGAGCGTAAGAATTCTGATGGATCTATGAAGACTATCGTAGTTGGACGTTCGGCTGAATTGAAAATTACCGACGAAAAAACGGGCGTGGTGGTAATGAATGCAAATGTTCCTTATGGCTCCGAATTGTTGGTTACATCGAATTCTAAAATAAAAAAAGGAGACGTAATTTGTAAATGGGACCCGTACAATGCCTTAATCGTCTCTGAAGTCGCAGGTAAAGTTGTTTTTGAAAGTATTCAAGAGAACATTACTTATCGTGAGGAAATTGATGAGCAAACTGGATTTACGGAAAAGGTAATTATCGAGTCACGTGATAAGAGAAAATCTCCAGCAATTCATATTATCGACGCAAAAACGAAAGAAGTGTTACGCGAGTATTCACTTCCAGTAAATGCACATATTTCTGTAAATGAAGGAGATAAAATCGAGGCAGGTGAAACCTTGGTTAAAATCCCAAGAATGGCAGGTAAAACAGGAGATATAACCGGAGGTCTTCCGCGTGTGACAGAATTATTTGAAGCAAGAAATCCTTCAAACCCTGCTGTTGTATCTGAAATTGATGGAACTGCTACATTTGGTGTAATAAAAAGAGGTAACAGAGAGATTAAAATTACTTCGAAACTCGGCGAAGTTAAGTCTTATTTAGTGCCATTATCTAAACATATTTTGGTGCAACAAAATGATTTTGTTCGAGCGGGTCAACCACTTTCTGATGGTGCAATTACACCTAATGATATTTTAAATATCGAAGGTCCTACAAAAGTTCAAGAATATATTGTAAATGAAATTCAAGAAGTTTACCGATTACAAGGTGTAAAAATCAACGATAAACATTTTGAGGTAATTGTTAGACAGATGATGTTGAAGGCTGAGATTATTGAAGCTGGTGATACAATGTTCTTAGAAGGACAGTCAGTACATAAAGCGGATATTATGGAGGCAAACGATGCATTGTATGGTATGATGTTTATCAAAGATGCCGGTGATTCAGATGAATTGAAAAAAGGTCAGTTGGTAACTGTTCGAAGGTTACGTGACGAGAACTCTAAGTTGAAGAGAGAGGATAAAAAGTTAGTTGAAGCAAGAGAGGCAATGCCTGCAACATCTACTCCACTTCTTCAAGGAATCACTCGAGCATCCTTACAGACACAGTCCTTTATTTCGGCTGCTTCCTTCCAGGAAACGACAAAGGTACTTAACGAAGCTGCTATTTCAGGAAAAGAGGATCATCTTCTTGGATTGAAAGAAAACGTAATTGTTGGACATCTGATTCCTGCTGGTACAGGAGTCCGTAAGTTTCAAAAAATGATTGTGGCTTCACAAGAGAAATACGATGAAATGTTAGAAAACGCATAATCATCATTAATTTTTAAAGAAAAGGATGGTTTCGGCCATCCTTTTTTGTTTTTGCATTTTTTCTTTACTTATTTTTATAAAAAATCTATGAGATGCTAGCGCCTTTTAATTTACAAAAATGGATTGATGAAAATAGGGATTTATTGAAACCTCCTGTTGGAAATAAAAATCTTTACCGAGAAGCGGGAGATTTTATTGTTATGGTTGTTGGAGGCCCTAATGCTCGTAAGGACTATCACTATAATGAAAGTGAAGAGTTGTTCTATCAAATTGAAGGAGATATTACAGTACGCATTCAACATGAAGGTCAAGCAAAGGATATTTATATCAAAGAAGGTGAAATGTTTTTATTACCAGGAAATACTCCTCATTCCCCTATTCGAGGAGAAAATACCGTAGGGTTGGTAATAGAAAAAGTGCGTAAAGGCACTGATCTCATTGATGGATTGATGTGGTATTGTGAGAAATGCAACTACCCTTTACAATCGTATCGATTTCCGCTAGAGAATATTGAAAAGGATTTTATCCCGAGGTTTAAAGAGTTTTACACCTCAGAGGAAATGAGAACATGTAAGTCATGCGGTCAAATTATGGAAGCTGACGAGCGTTTTGTGTAGACGATGCAGGTAGTTATTTACTTACGTACGACCACTCGTAAATGTTGTTATTGATAGTTCTCCTCAATTTTAAACGCTTATTTTTTAATTCTCGAATCTCATAGTTTACGGCAAGAGAACCTTCTGCAGATTCAGTCATTGAAATTTGTCCTTGACCCTCTAAGAACAACCATGTTCCGTGACGATGACTAGATTGTATCTGACCAAGTGCATTAACAACCGTTGATTCAGAATAAGTTCCATCTTTTTCAATTGTCAATTTGATCTCAGAATCTAGTGCAATCTCACTATTGTTAAGTGTTTGCTTTTCAAGAATCCATTCGTTTGTAATTCTTGCCTTTCGAGTTAAAAGAGAAAAGCTAGGGCCATCCGCATATTTGTTACATGAACCGAGTACGATAAGCGCCATAGAGAATAATAACAAAGACTTCATTTTTTGAATTTTTTTCAAATGTACTATAAAAAATGGGCTAAGCCAAATTCTAGAACTTTTCGTGTAAATTGAAATAGCCTAGTACAAATACATTAAATTTGTGTTAAACATGATAGCAGATCGACATAAATACACTGCGGTAATTCCTATGGCATGGCCCAATATGACAGCAAGAGCTCCTGAAAAGTTTTTACAATTGCTCAGGAAGCTTGGTATTATGAGAAATATAAATGTTTTGGTAGGTCATGCTGCATTGTTAGTGGTTCAAAAAGATGCATTTATTTATGCAGATTTTGGAAGGTACATTACGCCAAAGGGATTTGGAAGAACGAGAAGTGCCTATACAGATCCAAAACTCACGTTAACTACATTACCAAAATGGTCGGATAATGGTGAATTAATTAATTTAGAAGAGGTTTGTGCAGAATTGGAGAGTATTTCAAAAGCTACCCATGGTGAAGATGCCCTCTATGCTTCAATAATGTATAATGTAGACATTGAAAAGGTTCTTTTATCGATTCGTGATTTTCAATTACAGGGTTTCGTACCGTACAGCGGACTCAAAAAAAAGGAGTCAAATTGTGCACGGTTTGTCACAACCGCAATACTTTCAGGACTTGAGAAAGAATCTCTCATTTTTAAACGTTTTACAAAACCGACAACTATATCACCTACACCTTTTTTTAATGTAGTAGCAGGTAATGCTGATGGTAAATACCTTGTTTGGAAAAATGGAAGTGGAAATTGGTATGCGGATAAACCCAGTATTGCGCGAAAGGATGTGTTGATAAAACTGTCATATTCATTTCGACCCTCAAAAGCAAAGCAATTACCCACGGATGTGAAAGAAGGTCAATTATCAGCACCTATTCGGCCAGAGAATATCCCCAGTAATGCAAATTATTTAGGTGGAATTGGCGAAGGAGCTTGGCATATGCTTGAAAAACTAGACGATGAACACTTAATTAAAAGGAGGTTTTATTCAGACGGACATTTTGAGTACGAAAATATATATGAAGTCGATGTGGAATGGGTCAGAGAATTTGAAAATAATTCGGTTGAAATTACACACGATACTCATTTTTCTTGGATAACTTTGTCCCACAAAGAATGGAATAAAAAAAAGAGATTTTATGCCCGAAACAGTAGACATCGATAATAGAAAAAGACTTTTAGAAGTGCTTGTTTCCGGTTGTGATGAGCGTATTTTCCTGAGACCTGAAACACAAGCAAATAAATACCATTTAAATCCTCTAAATTTCGACGGATTGTTTCATCGTGGTTCTTGTACATGCGGTACATTGACTCCTTTCGGATATGAAGTAGCAACTCATTTTATTAATGAATTTGACCCCAATAATTACGAGGAAATTATTGATAAGCAGACAGTACAACTGAAGCATTTGTTGGACAACGGACAAGATAACTTTGAAGTTTTTTACGGTCCTAGTGGCAGTGACATGATGTACTTACCAATTATTTTCCAAGCCTTACTTCATGGAAATAAGGAAATCATAAATATAGTTTCTTGTCCGGAAGAATTAGGTTCCGGATCTAAAGCTGCTGCCGAAGGATTGTTCTATGCAGAATTCAACCAGTTTGGTAGAAAAATCCCATTGGGCCAAGAAGTAGCTAATGGTATTAAGTCGAAAGTGTTTTACTTGGCTGCACGAGAAGAAACCGGACACATTGCTGACAGAAGTGAAGCAATTCGGAAAATCATTACAGCTCATCCTGATCAACCTATTATAGGAAATTTAGTTTTTGGAAGTAAATCGGGCATTAAAGATGACCTTGAGATAATTGACGAATTTAAGGAGGGGATTATGTGGGTTGTTGATATGTGTCAATTCAGAACTGACCCTGTGTTGATTCACACTTTGTTGGATAAAGGTGTCATGTTAATGGTCACGGGATCAAAATTTTACCAAGCACCTCCTTTCTGCGGTGCACTTTTGGTTCCCAAATCTTGGTCTGAGAAATTTACAGGCAGAGATGCGTCTAGGATAAAAGGGTATGAGAATCTTTTTTCCGCCTACGATTTCCCTTCCAGTTGTAAAGAATTGAGAAGTCAATTACCTAAAGAAATAAATTTGGGTCTACGCATGCGGTGGGAAATTGCCATAGAAGAAATGAAAGCATTTTTAGCATTTCCTTCCGCTGAATCAAATGCATTAATCAGAAGATGGAATCAGGTGGTCACTGGAAGATTGGCTCAAAGTGATTATTTTCAATTGATGCCAAACATGGAATTAACGAATGATAGTATTGTATCCTTCATGGTGTTGGTCGATGGAAAGGCACTTAATAATACTGAATTGAAACAATTGTTTGATTACTTGGTATTAAATGAACACGATGGTCTTAACGGGTTCAAACGTGTATTTCTTGGACAACCAGTTCAATACGGTGAAAAATCGTTTATTCGATTGGCGATAGGTTCTTATTCAATAAGGCGACAGCTTTCCAACAAGAGATTCCTTCCACAAAATGATTTGAAGTTGATTGAAATTATTGAAAAATCAGTTGATACTATTTTCCGATGAATGTATTGAAGGATGAAGCATTGTGGATTACTAAAGAAATCCTTAGTCAGCTTGACACGGATGACACAGCGGTTCTTTTTCAATCATGGAACCAATTAGATCGTTATTTGATACATTTAAGGGAGGCTTTTTCAGGTTATAATGCGCTACATGCTATTGCTATAAAGACAAATCCACACCCTGATGTGCTTCGATTTATTGTTTCCAAAGGATTTGGTTTGGAAGCAGCCTCAATGGAAGAGGTAGAATTGGGAATTAAGGCAGGAATAAAACCAGACAAATTAGTTTTTGATTCCCCAGTTAAAACAAGAGCAGAAATTAGGGAGTGCCATGAACGATTTCCAGGTATTCACTTGAATGCAAATTCACTAGATGAGCTAAAACGAATGCCAGTAAGCCCAAATTTCAATTTAGGCATACGTATAAATCCGATGGTGGAAACAGGTGCACCAGAACTTTATCATGTTTCTCATGATGAATCGAAATTTGGAGAACCAATTTCTAACAGAGAGGCAATCATTAGGGCTTGCTTGAACTATTCTATTACTCAACTTCACATTCATTCAGGAAGTGCGCTCGAAAACCTCGAAATTGCCGTCAAAGCAATTGCATCCATTGTTGAATTAGCAAAAGAAATTAATTCGCAGCTTGCAGCAAATGATAAAGTTCATCGAATCAAGCGAATTGACATTGGCGGTGGACTAAAACCAGAACTTTTGTCCCAGCATTCTTCTCAAATGAATTCTTACACCAGTTTGTTGACACAGTTAGTACCAGATTTAGCAGAATTTCAAGTAATAACAGAATTTGGACAGTGGTGTCATTTTTATTGTGGTTATGCACTTTCTAAGGTAGAGTATGTATTGAAAAGAGGGAATAAGCAAGTCGCTTTTGTTCATCTCGGCGCAGATTTTCTCATGCGTGATGCATACGTTAAACCGCGCGGTCTAGGTCTAGTGTCAATGGATTCAAAAGGAAATCAACTGGTAGACCACTTTCTACCAACGGATATTGCGGGTCCGTTATGCTTCGCCGGGGACTACCTTGTGAAGAATGTACAATTACCTGTTTTAGAAGAGGATAACCTTATGCTTTTGCTAGGTACTGGTTCCAATGCATTCGGCTTATGGTCGAGGCATTGTTCAAGAGCTATTCCGAAAGTAATAGGGGTTGATTATACCCACAAGCAATTTTCAACGCTCTCAGAAAGAACTAATTTTACCTAATATGCAACCAACAAAATATATCTTGTGTATGCTGCTAACTGTTATGCTGGCATGCACAAATCAACCCAAAGAAGTATCGACCCAAAATAACAAGGATTCAAAGGAAAATAAAGTTAATGTTACGCCAAATAAATTGATGTATGCTGAAGTTTCTGGCATGACATGCGAACCTGGTTGCGGTGGATCAATTCGCAAGAATTTAAAAGCCACCGGGGGCGTTTCAAAAGTAGAATTTGATTTTATTGTTGGGGCAGAAAAACAAGTTTGTCGTATTTTTTTCGACAATGCAAAAGTGAGTGATGCAAAAATTACGGAGGTGGTTCAAACGATTAATTCAGAACAATACACCTTGAATATTCTAAAAACTGAGGATTTAACCAAAAAATAATGGAGTTGTTCTTCCGAGAATTTGGAGAAGGTAAACCTTTTGTTATACTTCACGGTTTATTTGGATTTAGTGATAATTGGGCAACTCATGCGAAGAAGTTAGCAGACTATTATAGAGTCATTTTGGTTGATTTGCGCAATCATGGACATTCGCCTTGGTCTGAAGAATTTTCTTATGAATTTATGGTAGAGGATCTCCATGCTTTGGTTGAGCGCTTAGAATTACCAAAGTTCAACTTGATGGGGCATTCCATGGGAGGAAAAGTTGCGATGCGTTATGCCCAATTGCATGAAACTAAATTAGACAAATTAGTCGTTGTTGATATGGGTGTAAAGCTTTATCCTCCCCATCATCAGCATATTATTGATGCAATCAAATCATTAAATCTTGATACAATTTCTGCAAGAAGTCAAGCCGAAAGTCATTTCCGCAAATATTTAGAGAATGAAGGGGTTATCCAATTTTTGCTCAAGAATCTATTTTGGAAAGAAAAAGGAAAATTAGCATGGCGTATGAATTTTCATGTGCTGGAGCGCAAAATGTCTGAGATTTTAAAGGAAATCACCTTTACTGAATCTTGGATACCTACGCTTTTTATCAGAGGAGAATTATCCAATTATGTGTTAGACGAAGATTTATCAACATTGGAACAGTATTTTCCGGATTGTAATTTAGTAACTATTCAGGGTGCAGGTCACTGGGTGCATGCTGAAGCACAAGAGACTTTTTTAACGCATGTATTGGCTTTTTGCTTGAGATAAAGAAAGCCTCTTATTGAGGCTTTCTTAGTTTTTAATTAGAAGAACAGCATGTTTTTTCCCCTTTTTGTATTCCAATGATTTACTGTAGTTCAATAGAAACTTGATACAAGCATGTTGAGGTTTTTCTGCTACTTTTAATTCTTCAGAAATAGATTTGAAGTATTTGTTGACCATAGGCGATTAATGATTTTAGAGGCTAACGTAACTAAAATTTAATTATTGTTTAAGGTGTGTCAAATTCATACTAAATAGTTCATTTAGTTTGAGTTTTCGTTACAATGCTTAACTTTGCACACCAATCAACAGTAAGATAAAAAGAATGGAAAACTTTTTAAAGCCTGGTGTAGTAACCGGAGACGATGTACAGCGCTTATTTGCCTACGCTAAAAAACATCGTTTTGCTATGCCTGCAATAAATGTTACGAGTACGAGTACCGTTAACGGTGTTTTGGAAACGGCAGCACGATTGAATGCTCCAGTTATTATTCAGTTTTCAAATGGAGGCGCTCATTATTTTGCCGGCAAGGGTTTAGATAACAAGAATGAAAAAGCTGCAATATTAGGAGGAATATCAGGTGCAAAGCATGTTCATGCCATGGCTGAGGCTTACGGAGCTACAGTCATCTTACACACAGACCATTGCGCCAAAAAACTTTTACCATGGATTGATGGCTTGTTGGAAGCTGGAGAAGAATTTTATAAACAAACAGGGAAACCTCTTTATTCTTCTCACATGATAGATTTATCGGAAGAGCCAATTGAGGAAAATATTGAATTATGTAAAGAATATTTGACTCGTATGAGCAAAATAGGAATGACCTTGGAAATAGAATTGGGAATCACAGGAGGAGAAGAAGATGGTGTGGATAATACAGATGTTGACAATTCGAAACTATATACTCAACCTGAAGAGGTAGCTTACGCATATGAAGAGTTAAGTAAAATTTCTCCAAGATTCACCATTGCTGCTGCTTTTGGCAATGTTCATGGTGTTTATAAGCCGGGTAATGTAAAATTGACTCCTATTATTTTGAAAAATTCTCAAGATTTCATTCAAGATAAGTATAGGACATCTAAAAACCCAATAGATTTCGTTTTCCATGGAGGTTCCGGATCAAGCATAGAAGAAATTCGAGAAGCGATTGGTTATGGAGTTATTAAAATGAATATTGACACGGATTTGCAATTTGCGTTTACGGAAGGTGTTCGTGATTATGTATTAAATAAAAAAGATTATTTAAAAACTCAGATTGGCAATCCTGAAGGAGATGATGTTCCAAATAAAAAGTATTACGATCCGCGAAAATGGTTGCGTGAAGGAGAAATGACTTTCAATAAGCGATTGGAACAATGTTTTTCAGATTTAAATAATATTCAAACCCTAACAATATGAGTTGGTTCAAAAGAAATAAAGAGGGAATTACAACCTCCACCAGTGAAAAGAAAGAAACCCCCGAAGGACTTTGGGTAAGATGTTCGAATTGTAAAACACTGTATACTTCAGATGATTTAATGAAACATAACTATGTTTGTGAGCGATGCTCACATCACGAGCGTATTGGTTCTGAAGAATATTTTAGGATGATTTTTGACGATGCGAATTATACTGAATTAGATGCTAATTTAACGTCTGGAGATCCTTTGAAATTTGAGGATACAAAAAAATATGCTGACAGAATAAAAGCCACGCAAAAATCATCCGGTCTTACAGATGCTGTCCGTTCTGCAAAAGGTACCTTGAATGGACGGAATTTTGTGATTTCAGCAATGGATTTTGGATTTATTGGAGGCTCAATGGGTTCAGTAATGGGGGAAAAAATTGCACGAGGAATTGATGAAGCAATAAAAATTAAGGCGCCATTCATGATAATTTCAAAATCAGGTGGTGCTCGAATGATGGAAGCTGGATATTCGTTGATGCAGATGGCCAAGGTTTCTGGAAAATTGGGTCAACTGGCTGACGCGGGATTACCCTATATTTCTTACCTCACAGACCCCACTACCGGTGGCGTGACTGCTTCCTTTGCGATGTTAGGTGACATAAATATTGCAGAGCCAGGAGCATTGATTGGTTTTGCAGGCCCTCGAGTTGTAAAAGAAACAATAGGTAGGGATCTTCCTGATGGTTTTCAAACGTCCGAATTTTTACTAGAACATGGATTCTTAGACTATATCATTGACAGAACTGAAATTCGAAATAAATTAAGTTTGTCAATAGAGCTTTTCATGTCATAAGACTACTTTTCAATTCGAATAAATTAAGGTACATTTGTTACAAACCGTACAAATGAGAAAATTGCTATTCTTTTTTCATCTTTTTCTTTTATTTCGCGTTCAAGCACAAGATACAACGTGGGTTCAGACATTCACCTTTGACTCTATAACCACGCGAAGAGCCAACTTTATTTTTCCCGAGGAATTAAATAGTAAGCGATTTGAGAAAGTCCTAATGTACTACAAACTTAAATGTAGTCCGCTGACTACATGGGATCAATACGATTGTGGAGAATGGGACTATTTGACCTACACAAGAGTGTTCGATCACACAGGAATTTATGATTCAGTTCGTAAGGATGGAAATCGCTTTCTATCAAATTGGGCAAGTCCTGGAACCATTGATTACACACCTGCTCCAAATGTGATATTTGACAACTACACACGAATAGAACAAGAGCGAACCTCCACAAGTTTAAGTTCATCTCCATTGAATATTGGAACAAGTAGTTCTTCCTCAATTTTCAACACGGCGAGTAAAGGTTCACGCTTTCAGCAATTATTGACGGCAAATGAATTGAATGCTGCCGGCATTCAAGTAGGTGATATCCAAGGAATGATTTTGGAAATTTTGAACACTGGTTCAAATGGACAATTGTTGAGTCCGCGAATCTCAATTAAAGCAACAACTTCTGCAACATTAACCTCATTTCAAACAACTGGTTTCTTGGAAGTCTATAACCGAACAAGAGATACAGGAAATCCATTAATTATTGGTGCAAATGAGTTTTTATTCTATCAACCTTTTACTTGGAATGGAACAAGCAATTTAATTATTGAATTTAATTATGCATCTGATGAGCCATCTACCAGCGGACTTGTATTTGCAACGGAAAATATAGCTGGAAATCAGGCATTGTCCTATCCAGAAAGGAATGGGTATTTGAATTTATCAGGTACAAATTTCACCATGACTGAATTATCTGATTTTACGGTTGGTCAGGAATTGACCGTAGAGTTTTGGGCTAAAGGAAATGGAACAGCGGGAACTAACACCACTTTACTAGAGGCCTTTGATACATTGAATAATCGCATTTTGAATATTCACATGCCATGGAGCGATAACAACGTTTATTTTGACGCAGGAGTTTCCTCGGGTTATGATCGCATTAATAAAACTATGAATGCTTCCGAAATGGACAATTCCTGGAACCATTGGGCTTTTGTAAAAAAACAAAGTACAGGCGAAATGTTCATCTATAAAAACGGTACATTGTGGCATTCAGGAACAAATAAAACACGAAATATTGGTTATATCCATCGTTTTATTTTAGGTGCAAATGTTGACCAAGGCTTGAAGTGGAAAGGAAAAATCGATGAGTTTAGATTCTATAATTCTGCACTTTCTGCAGCAACGATACAAGCAAATTATATGAATAAAATCGGTGCGACTCATCCAAATTGGAATAATCTACTTGTGTACTATGATTTTGATAATGAAAATTACGCGATTGATCAATCAGCAAACGATAACTTATTAATGCCATCTGAACATAACATGATTCGTTTTGATGAGGTTGCGGTTTGTGGAGTTCAAAGTTCAACTGACAAACCAGTTATTTCTCTACTTCAAGGAACGGTTAGTTCAACAGCGACTGCTATTTCAGTTCAAGAAAAGAGATTAAAACCACGAAATGTAATCTTCGAGCAACAACCAGTGAATAGACATTTTGAAATTACAAATACTTATGTTGGAACACTTCAAGGAAATAATATTCAATACGATGAAAATGGTCAAATTTTAGCACAAGTACCTTTCGTAGCAACGAATCAATTGATAAATGAGCAAATTACGTATTACAACCCACCTTATGAGCTTGTTAAAGATGTTGAAATTGCTCGCTACATCACACCTTATGGAATTCAGTTTGACCTGGGACCTAATGGATTCTCTTGGATTTACGACGTAACGGATTACCAAGATTATTTGCGAAATACGGTTGATTTAGCGGCGCACAATACTCAGGAATTATTAGATCTTAAATTTGCTTTTATCGAAGGGATTCCGCCGAGAGATCTACACAAGAGAGAACCAATTTGGTCGGATTTCAGGTCGTATGGTTTTGCGAATATGGCAAATGACGTTGATCTTCAAGCAAAGAAAATTCATCTATCAGATACTTCGGCTAACTTTAAAATCAAAACACGAATGTCTGGGCATGGACAAGTTGGAAACATGGCTTGCTGTGAATGGGTTCCGAATAGCCACCAAATAAAAGTAGATGGTGTTTCACGTTTCAATTGGAATATTTGGGAAGAAACAGATTGTGGTGATAATCCTAATATCGGACAAGGAGGAACTTGGCCCTATGCCAGGGAAGGATGGTGTCCTGGTGATCGTGTGAAGGAGTATGAATTTGAACTTTCTCCCTTTGTAACTCCGGGAGATAGTGTGGAATTAGACTATGTCATTAATCAAGTTCCTACAAATGATCCCGGTCAAGCAGGAGGAAATTACATCGCAGCGTACGACTTGATTTCTTATTCTGCACCAAATTTTCAAAACGATGCAGCCATACAAGATATTCTTAATCCAAATAATTGGGAGTATTACAGCAAATGGAACCCTACATGTTCCAATCCAAGAGTAATACTCAAAAATACAGGGGCTAATCCATTGACTTCTTGCACTATTACCACATGGATTACGTATGGAGTGTTTGCAACAGTTAATTGGACGGGAAATTTAGGATTTCTTCAGGAAGAGATTGTCGAAATTCCTGTAAATGATTTAAATTTTTGGAGCGATTGGGACAGCTCTAAAACCTTTCGAGCATTTGTTCATAATGTGAATGGAACAGATGGAAACGACGAATACAATCAGAATAGTTTGAAAAAAGCACATTTTGAAGCACCCGAGAGAATTGATGGTCCTTTCTTCGTTTGGTTGTCTACGAATAATAAGGCAAGTGAAAATAATTACCGTCTAGAGGATCATGCTGGCAATGTAATTTTTGAACGTACGCAATTAACCAATCAAACACAATACAAGGATACGTTCGATCTGGCTCCAGGATGCTACAGCATTATAATTGAGGATACGGATCACGATGGTTTGTCTTTTTGGTATTCATCTCAAGTAGAGGGTGAAACAGCAGGTACCATGAGGTTAAGACAAGTAGGAGGCTCTTATATTGAGTTCTTTCCCGGAGATTTTGGGCATTATCACCGTTATGATTTCTCAGTTGGATTCACAATGGATATAACCGAAAATGAGTTAAAACATGAGATTAACATATTTCCAAACCCAAGTTCAGGAAATACGACAATTGAAATTTCCGGTTTAGTTGATCATCATGCTGAATTGGAAATTGTGGATTTATCTGGACGCGTTATTCACCGAGAGGACATGAACGCCTCTCAGTATTTTGCTGAGTCTTTTGTCGATGTTACTATGTTTCGCTCAGGTTCCTATCTTATTCGCATTAAAACAGGTAAATCGGTATACACTAAATCATTTTCTAAATTGTAAACATGGTAACAAATCTAAGTGAAAAACCTTCCATATTTTGTCAATTTATTGCGGAAATAAGAGACGTCAACGTACAGAAAGATCCAATGCGTTTTCGTAGAAATATGGAACGTATTGCTGAAGTTATGGGCTATGAACTATCCAAAAAGCTCCCCTTTCTACTTAAGGAAGTCCAGACACCACTTGGTATTTCTCCATCACATATTTTGAAAGAAAAACCCGTGTTAGCCACAATATTAAGGGCTGGGTTATCCATGCATAATGGACTTCTGAAAGTTTTTGATGGGTGTGAAAGTGCATTTATTTCCGCCTACAGAAAGCACATTACGCCTGAAGAATTTGACATCTATGTTGAATATATGGCCGCACCACAATTGGATCAAAAAATATGGATTATAAGCGATCCCATGTTAGCTACAGGTAACAGCATGGTTACTGTGTATAAAGCCATGCTAAGAATGGGTAACCCAAAACAGGTATTTATTGTATCTGCTATTGCCACACCAGATGCTATTAATCTAATCAAAAAGAATTTCCCCGAAAACACTCAAATTTATGTAGGGGACATAGATAAAGAATTAACAGCACAATCATACATTGTTCCTGGGTTAGGTGATGCAGGAGATTTAGCTTACGGAGAAAAATTATAAAATGAATTGGGCAGGATTTTGGAGTGTGTTTTTGTTGGCGACATTTAAATTTATGTTCGCTCCATTTGGTGGTTTACCTTTCGATTTGTCATTTATTCAAACATTTTTGGCAGCGTTTCTAGGTGGTACTCTTAGTTCATTTGTGTTTTATTTTTCTGCTAATTATTTTTTAAAGAAGAAGAAAAAGAAAGTTGGTGCAAAAATTCACACTAAAATGAATAAGCTTATCGTAAAATTGAAGAGAAATGCTGGAAAAATAGGTGTGTGTTTTTGGGCTCCATTTTTTTTATCAATTCCTGTTGGGAGTATTATCACCGCTAAATTTTATGGAAAACATAAAAGTACATTTCTATTGGTATTATTAGGAATGGCACTTAATGCGTTAATTATGACAACCTTGGCTTATGTCGTTTTCGGATAGGCATCTATTTTTTGATCTCGATAGAACTATTTGGGACTTCGACAAAAATTCTACTGTAGCATTGAAATGGATTATTGAGGATGAGAAAATTCCTGCGCTGAAATTGGCATTTGAATCGTTTCATATTGTTTACAAAGAAGAAAATGCAAAATTATGGGATGCATATGGTAGAGGACTTATTTCAAAGGAAAAATTAAGGTATGCGCGTTTTGAAAATTCACTAGCAAAATTTTCAATATATGATGAACAAGTTATTAAACGATTTGGTGATGCATATGTTGAGTTGTCACCTCTTCAAAAACACCTAATCCCGGGTGCTATAAATGCTATAGAGGGACTTAAAAAAATGGGATTTCAACTCCATATTATTACAAATGGATTTAAGGAAGTTCAACACATGAAATTAGAAAATTGCGGATTGAGCGCTTATTTTAAAGAAATTATTTGTTCAGAAGATGTTGGAGTTAACAAACCAAATCCTGCAATTTTTCACCATGCACGCAAACGAGCAAATGTTTCAGCATCAAAGTCTTTGATGATTGGCGATGACTACCATGCCGATATTCATGGAGCTACAGCAGCAGGTATAAGAGCAATCTTTTTTAATCCGAACAATCGTAATGCTTATCAACACGAACATGAGATTCAGCACATGGATGAACTAGTTGCTAAAATCTTACGAGTTTTGTAGACTAGTCTGCAAGCTGTTGACGCAGGCGCTCATAGAGAATCATTCCTGTCGCGACACCTACATTTAAGGAAGATACACCGCCTTCCATTGGTATTTTCGTACGAACATCAGCCAAGTTTAATAAATCTTGTGTGATTCCATTTTCTTCTGAACCCATTATAATCGCAACGTTCCCTCTAAGATTAACTTGATATAATGGAACACTCGATTTTTCTGTACAGGCGATTAATCGTAAACCACTTTGTTGAAGGTAAAATAACGAATTTTTTAATTGATCTGTTTTACAAACAGGAATACTATGTAACGCACCAGCAGAAGCTTTCATAGCGTCAGACGATACTAATGCCGAACCCGAAGAGGGAATAAGGATAGCATCCACCCCTTGACAAGCTGCTGTTCGGGCAATGGCACCAAAGTTTCGAACATCAGTTATTCTATCTAAAACAAGTATGCAGGGCTTCTTTCCTTCTTCCAATAACTTGTCGACCAATTCTTCAATTACATGATAAGAAACAGGTGGAATAAACGCAACAATGCCTTGATGATTTCCTGTCGTTAAGGAATCTATTTTTTGTGCAGGTACAAATTGTAATTGATAATGTTTGCCATGAAGGGCTTCTTTTAAAGTTAAAAAGGTTTCTTTTTGTATTCCTTTTTGAATAAGTATTTTGTTTAATTCCTTATCTGTCTTTATTGCTTCGATCACCGCGTGCAAACCATAAATAATATCGGTTCGTTCTTTTCGTTGGTATTCTCTTTTTGTTTCTTTCATTTTTCAAATATAAATTCTATCGCCACATTTCCTTCCAACGTTTTAGCCACTGGACAGGCTTTTCCAGCCTGAATTACTTTTTTTCGAGTCAAATCATCCCAATTATTTCCTTCTAATGATATGCGAATTTCAATTTTGTCAATTTTCCTTGGATTAGCTCCCATAATTTTAGTAACTGTTGCTTCAGCTTGGTTGAAACTAATTTCGTGTTGCTGACAGTAGATACCCATAATAGTAAACATGCAAGATGCCAAAGAGGTGGCGACTAAATCTGTTGGAGAAAACGCCTCTCCTTTTCCATGATTATCAACGGGTGCATCGGTAATGATCGTTTTACCCGAAGATAAATGTGTACAAGTGGTGCGAAGATTTCCTGAATAGGTGACTACTGAAGTACTCATGCGTACAAAGTTAAACCATTTAAAGGAGAGTTTGATAGGAATGTAGTGTATTAAATTACCTTTGTGCAACTCTTATTTCACTTTTATCGTCTTTCTGACTATGAAAAATATTGCTTTTCTGCTTTTGATGGCACAAGCTTTCATCACTAATTCTCAGAGTGTCCCATGCCCTTTCGTAAATGCCGGGCCAGATCAAACGGCGGATTGTTCATCGGCTGCCGACTGCTCAAATTTAACAGCAGCATTTTTAGACATTAGGGAAACCTCAAGCTATACGGTTGAATCCATACCACATACGTTGCCTATTCCTTATAATCAATCGGGTGGTACCCAAGTATCGGCAAATACCGATGATGTTTGGAGTACAATTATTACCTTACCTTTTTCTTTCTGCTATTATGGCCAAACGTATACCACTTGTAAAATAGGATCAAATGGTTCTATTTTGTTTAATCCTACTGCCTCAGGTGGGGGGCAGCCTTGGGCTTTTTCCGCCAGTGTTACGAATACAACTGGAATAAATGGTGCAGGCCATGTTTTAGGTGTTTATCACGACATCGATCCGTCTGTGTGTGGAACAATCAAATGGTACGTCTCCGGTACAGCTCCATGCAGGCAGTTTATTGTTTCCTATAATGAAGTTTGTCACTTTTCATGTAACTCGATTAAAAGTACACACTTGATGGTATTAAATGAAACCACAAATTATATAGATGTATATGTTCAATCTAAACCGACATGTTCTAATTGGAATGGAGGAAGAGCTGTTATTGGACTTCAAAATTTTGCTCAGAATAGTGGAATAACTGCTCCCAATAGAAATTCGGCACCTACTTGGACTTTGACAGCTGCTGAAGGCTGGCGATTTAAGCCAGCAGGGACACCACTGTATACTTTGGAATGGTTTCAGGGTACTACTTCCTTGGGTAATTCGCCAACTATTTCTGTTTGTCCATCAACTCAAACAACATATACCGCACAATTTACCTACACCCAATGTGGGGCTTCAACACCAACAGTTTTAACGGACGACGTAACAATAACTCCTGCCCCTGGGCAAATTACAGCAACTATTTCTCAGCAACAAAGCATATGTGGACAGGCAAATGGTTCGGTATCCATAACAGCATCGGGAGGAAGTGGAACTCTATCCTATTCGAATGATAATGTGAATTTTGGACCCAACCCAAGTTTTTCCAATTTGTCTGCTGGTAATTATTCATTTTACGTACAAGATCAAGGGGGCTGTTCAGTTTCTTTACCGGTTCAAATTACTGATTTATCGACCTTAGCAGCAACTTCAGATAGTATTCCTGCTTTGTGCAATGGCTCGAGTGATGGGTCCATAACTGTAGTTGCGACAGGTGGAACACTACCATATTCGTACTCCTTAGGAGGTGGATCTCCTCAAACAAATGCTGTATTCACAAACCTTTCTGCAGGTACCTATTCTATATTAGTTAATGATGCGCAGGGTTGTCAAGTTACGCTAAATCAAGCTGTAACAGAACCAACAGCTGTTCAGTTAAATCAACTTTCAACCACGAATTCTACATGTAACTTGCCGAATGGCAGTCTTGAAGTAAATGCTACAGGAGGAAATTCTCCATATCTTTTCAGCATTAATAATTTCACAAGTAGCCAAGCAAGTGGATTATTTTCCAACATTTCGGCATTAACGTATACGGTGGAAGCGCAAGATGCCAATGGCTGTTCTTCACAAATTAATGTTGTGGTGAATGGCGACAATTCTGTGATTGCCATCCCTGGAAATTCGAATCCTACTTCTTGTAACGGTTCAAGTGATGGCCAACTTTCTGTCTTTACTTTTGGTGGACCGGCTCCGTATCAATTTTCTATTAATGGATCTCCTTTCGGAAGTGACTCTGTGTTCACTAATTTATCAGCAGGAAATTACACAATAGCTGTTCAGGACGCTAATGGGTGCATTGATTCGTTAACCATGCAGGTAGCTCAACCAACTCCACTTATTGCGAATACATCAACTCCAGTTACGATTTGTATTGGTGAAAATGTTACGTTGACGGCTAGTGCATCCGGTGGAACAGCTCCTTATTCTTATTCATGGAATGGGATTAGTCAAAACCCATATACTTATGTACCAAGTTCAACTCAAACGGAACAATTAAGTGTAACGGATGCGAATGGATGCTCATCTACGGGACAAGTACTCACAACAGTTCTTCCTTTGCCAATTGCCAACGCAGTTGCAACTGCAACAACAGGAGGGGTTCCATTATCAGTAACGGTTGTTAATCAATCACAGAACGCAACAACATTTAGTTGGGATTTCGGAAATGGTTCAACAACTCAAACCACTAATTTAAGTTCCGTAAATACGACTTATCAAAACGATGGGACTTTTATTATCGAATTAGTAGCATCTAACGGCCTTTGCCAAGACAGTTGGTATGACACAATTGTTGTGATCCCATTTTTACCATTAGACATTGAAGTCCCAAATGTATTTACACCGAATTTGGACGGAAATAACGAAGGATATTTTGTGTGGACGCAGAATGCATTATCAATTGAGGCGGTTATCGTCAATCGTTGGGGAAATACTATGGTAGTTATCGATGATTTAGCTTATCAATGGGATGGAAAAACTCCAAATGGAACAGATGCTGAACCGGGCGTATATTTTCTTAAGTATAAAGTGACGGGGATGGACAATTCAGTTAAAGAAGGGCATACTTTTTTCCATTTAATTAGATAAAATTTCTTTTTTACTTTATTTTTGGGTAAAAAATTTAAAATGAGAATTTTACCCTTTATTTTCTTTTTTTGTTCTTCCATAAGTTTTGCTCAAAATAATTGGATTAAAGAAAATCATAGGCCTAAGCAATTCATTGAAAATAAAGGGCAATTTGATGAGTTTTCTACTCAGAATTTCGGAAAAATTCTTTTTGCTGTTGATTTTGGAAAAACCAAAATTTTATTTACTCAAAAAGGAGTTATGTATTCTTTTCTTGATTCAGATAAAATAGCAAAAGAAAAAAGGGAAGAGCTTGCCAAGAGGACAGAGGTAAAATCTATTTTAGACCATAAAACTAAAGAACAGCTCATCGGTAAATTTCTGTTTAATTCGGATGCTGTCACCATGCTTTGGGAAAATTCAAAGTCGTGTAAAATTGTTGCTTCAAATAAAACGCAAGATTATCACAGTTACACATTTAAGGATAAATCAGGAAAATACAGAAATGAAAGTCAAATTAGCGGTTTTGAACAAATTACCTATGAAAATATTTATCCGAATATTGATATTCAATACACTGTTCATCCAGAATCAGGGGTAAAATATGCTATTATTCTGAATCCCGGAGCAAATCCTTCAGATGTTAAATTGCTTTATGACAGGGATATAAAGTTTGAAGATGGAAAGATTAAAATCCCAACTCGTTTTGGAGATATTATTGATCATGAACCTTTTTCATTTTACGGAAGAGGTTTAGAGATTAAATCTTCGTTTAGACTTTCTGATTCAAGAACTGTTCAATTTGACTTGGAAAACTACGATAAGAATCAATTGGTAATAATTGATCCTTGGACGCAAACGCCTTCATTTGCAACAAATTGGGATTGTGTTTGGGAATGTGACAAAGATGCCTCAGGAAATGTCTATGTTCTAGGTGGAATAATGCCCATGCAAATATTAAAGTATAACACTGCGGGGGCATTGCAATGGACATATAATACGCCTTACGATACGTCAAATGTTTGGTTGGGTACTTTTGCTGTAGATAATTTAGGCAATTCTTATGTGACGGCAGGTTCAACCGCACAAATTCAAAAAGTAAATTCAACCGGAGCTTTGGTATGGAATAATGCAAATCCAGTAGGAGCATTCTCGAATGCAGAGTTTTGGACGATTACCTTTAATTGCGATCAGTCGAAACTTGTTGTTGGGGGAACGGGAGGTTCTGCGCTAACTTTAAAAGCCACAGTTTACGATATTAACGTGAATACAGGAGCAGTAATAACCAGTGCTGATTTTTCTCAAGGAAATGCAACATCTATTCCTCCGACCATCCAAGAAGTACGAGCAATATGTGCCTCACCAAGTGGTAAATATTATTTTATGACTCAAGATACGGTAGGAGCGTTTAGTCAAAACTTCAATTTGTGTTCAGGTAGTCCTTTGTTATATAAGATAGATAACTCTTATGATTTAGGATATAAGTGTGAAAATTATCGTTACGACAATTCTGGAATCTGTGCCATCAAAGCCAATAATAGTTTTTATTATACCCAAAATGGATCAAGTGTTCATAAGCGAAATTTACAAACAGGGGCCATTGTTACCACAGCTGCAATACCCGGGGGAGCGGCAACAACTTCCTTGGGAGATTTTTCCGTTAGTAATAGCGGATTAGATATTGATGATTGCGGTAACGTTTATGTAGGTTCATCTACAGGAGTTGTGAAGTATGACGCTAACCTTACGCAATTAGCAACTTATCCCACTTCTTTTAAGGTTTATGATGTACATGTTTCCACTTCAGGAGATATTATTGCAGGTGGAAGTACAGGTAATTCTTCAAATTCGACGAGGACAGGTTACATTCAGTCGTTTGCTGCTGCAGCTTGCGCGCCTCTCGCTACAAACTGTTGTGATGCTACTATTTGTCCCGTTCAAAATGTTTGTCAAAATGATGCAGCTTTTACGTTGACAGCTGCTACATCCGGTGGGACGTGGTCAGGGCCTGGTATGAATGCCACTGGGACTTTTAATCCTGCCACTGCCGGGGTTGGCACACATACCATTACGTACGCGCTTGCTTGTGGATCTGAAACTACAACTATAATTGTAAGTCCTTGTCAGGCATTAACCGCTTGTGTCGAAACAAACGGAAGTATTACTGTCACGGGAGGTGTCGGGCCATACACTTGGGCAACCTATCAAGCTGCTACCAATACACCAATTACTAATCAAGCGCAATGTCAAGCGTGCGGATATACTTGGTTTGGTTTTCAATGCCTAAACGGATTTACACCGGTCTCATCATGTTCAACACCAGCTCAATGGGTAAATTTTGCGACTGGAACGAATGCAACTCCACCTGCAGGAGCCACACAAGTTCAAGTAACAGACAATTCAGGAACGGTTACTGTTTTTACAATTTCAACATTATCGGCTTGTAATTCGGTTCCTTGTCCAACCATTACGGTTACAAACTCATCTCAGACAAATGTTTCGTGTAATGGTGGAACAAACGGTTCTGTTACTGTATCTGCTATTGGCGGTACATCTCCATATACTTATTCATGGTCTCCGGGTAATTTAATTGGAGCTACTCAATCAAATTTAGCAGCTGGAACGTACACAGTTACTGCAACTGACAACGCGAACTGCACGGGAACATTGACAGTAAATGTTACCCAACCAACCTTACTTCAAGTCACTCAAGGTTCAATTACTCCGGCTTCTTGTGGAAGTAGCAACGGGGCTGCAAGTATTTCTGTTTCAGGTGGAACTATACCTTATTCTTATGTGTGGAATCCAAATGTTGGTTCCACTGCTAACATTACAAATGTCTCTGGTGGAAATTACGCAGTTCAAGTTACAGACAACAATGGATGTCAACAAACACTCAATATTATAATAACAACAACCGGTGGTCCAACGATTTCAAGCGTAACACCTACAAATCCTACTTGTAACAATCCAAATAGTGGTCAACTAGTAATTAGTGCATCTGGATCCGGGACTTTGCAATACGCTTTGAATGGAGGTGCACCTCAAAGTTCTGGATCCTTTACCGGTTTGTCATCTGGAAATTATTCTATTACGGTTACAGATGCGAATGGCTGTGTCTCTACAACTTCAACAACATTAACGAGTCCACAGAATTTTTCTTTAAGCCCTGGGAATATCGTTTCAGCAGATTGCGGAAGCACAAATGGTTCGGCAGCGGTTGTGGTTAACGGAGGATCGGGGAATTTTCAATACTTATGGAATCCTTCAAATTCATCAACTTCCAATGCGACTAATTTAGCCCCAGGGAATTACACAGTTACGGTAACAGACAATTCAACGGGTTGCGTTCAAAACCTTCAAATAACGGTTCCTGCGAATGGAGGGCCTTCTATTACTAATGCAAATGTTACTGAAGTTTTGTGTTTTGGAGAGCAAACAGGTAGTTTAGTTGTGACCGCAACAGGCGGAACTGCTCCTTACACTTATTCGTTGGATGGAGCTACTGCTCAAAGTTCAAATTCATTCACAAACTTATCTGCAGGAAATTATACTGTAACGGTTATTGACGCGACAGGCTGTCCTAATTCACAGGTAATTAATGTAACTGAACCTCAAGAATTGAATGTTAACGCTGGTAACGATATTTCCTCATGTGCAAACGATGTAGTTGATTTAAGTGCGTCAAGTACCGGAGGAACTACGCCCTATTCTTATTTATGGTTTTCAACTCAAAATGGACAAAATGTGCAAGTACAACCTACTCAATCAACAACGTATAATGTTCAAGTAACAGATGTGAATGGTTGTACGGACACAGACGTAATCACGGTAATTATTATCCCATGTGGTTCTTTAGTTGTTGAGGTTCCAAATGTGTTTACTCCAAATGGAGACGGCGACAATGACAACTACGGAATCACTTCTCTTAACGCTATTTCTCAAGAAGCTATCATCGTTGATCGCTGGGGAGTAAAAATGACAGAACTTAATTCGCCTAATGCAATATGGGATGGCACCTCAAATGGCAAGGATGCGACCGATGGGGTTTATTTTATTAAATATAGAATTGTTGGTCCAAACGATATAGAAGAAATAGGTCATACGTTCTTTCACTTGATTCGTTAAAATTCTATTTTATTGATTATTTTTAGCCTTCTAAATTTAGGCAATGAAAATAATATGTAGCTGTCTGCTTGCTTTAGCGACAATATTTAACGCAGTATCTCAAAAGAAAACAGATAAAAAAGAAGGTACTAAGCTACCTTATGATGCCTCCACGATTTCCCCTTTGTCATTTCGAATGGTAGGTCCTGCATTGACTTCCGGAAGGGTTGCTGACATTGCTGTTCACCCAAAAAATAAGGACAAATGGTTTGTGGCAGCAGCATCAGGTGGTGTTTGGTATACAGCGAATCACGGCATTACCTTTTCACCAATTTTTGATAATTATGGCTCTTATTCAATAGCTTGTGTTGAATTAGCTCCTTCTAATCCGAATACCGTTTGGGTTGGGACTGGTGAGAACAATAATCAGCGATCTGTTGCATACGGAGATGGTGTATACAAATCCTTGGATGGTGGAAAATCATTCGTGAACATGGGATTAAAAACGTCTGAACACATTGGAAATATTATAATTCACCCTACAGATGAAAATACAGTTTGGGTAGCGGCATATGGGCCACTTTGGAGCAGCGGTGGCGAACGTGGAGTATATAAAACTATAGACGGAGGGAAAACATGGGAAAGAACCTTATTCGTTTCAGAAGAAACAGGTATAGCAGAAATAGCAATTGACCCTGAAAACCCTTCGATATTATATGCTTCGGCTCATCAACGTAGAAGACACGAATGGACATACATCGGAGGTGGACCCGAATCAACTCTTTATAAGTCTACTGATGGAGGAAAGACATGGAGAGAAATTTCAGCTGGATTACCAAAGCAAGATATGGGACGTGTTGGTATTGCTGTTGCGCCGTCCGATCCGAATTATGTGTATGCTATAGTTGAAGCTCGTTATGGTAAAGCAGGTGTATACTTATCTACAAATAAAGGTGAGAGCTGGTCGAAGCAAGGGGATTTCAATACAAGTGGGAACTACTACCAAGAAATTATGATTGATCCCTTAAACAAAAAGAAAGTGTTTGCAATGGATACATATTTGCATCACAGTGAGGATGCTGGTAAAACTTTCGTAATGACAGGAGAATCAAATAAACATGTTGACAACCACGCCATTTGGATTGATCCTGATAATACCGACCATTGGATTGTAGGTTGCGATGGGGGAGTGTATGAAACCTATACGCATGCGAAAGAATGGAAGTATTATAGCAACCTTCCGATAATCCAATTTTATAAGGTTACTACTGATAACGCAACACCGTTTTACAATATTTATGGTGGAACGCAAGATAACAACTCCATGGGAGGACCTGCGGCAACCACAAACGTGGCCGGAATTTTAAATTCAGATTGGTACATTACAAATGGTGGTGATGGATTTGAGTCTGCTTGTGATTGGTCTAATCCATCAATTGCTTATGCTCAAGCTCAATATGGATGGTTGGTTCGTTACGACAAAGTTTCAGGTGAAAAAGTTCCCATTCAGCCGATGCCAGGGAAAGGTGAAGAAGCTTACCGATGGAATTGGGATGCTCCACTTATTGTTTCTTCTCATGACCCATCAGTACTTTATTTTGCTGCAAATAAACTGTTTAAATCGAATAACAGAGGAGATGATTGGTCTACGATTTCTCCAGATTTAACACGTCAATTAGACAGAAATAAGTTAAAAGTAATGGGTCAGGTATGGACGATTGATGCTGTAATGAAAAATGCTTCTACGACGATTTATGGAAACGTAGTGGCTTTGGATGAATCGCCTAAGAAAAAAGGTCTTTTGTATGTGGGAACGGATGATGGCTTGGTTCAAGTATCTGAAAATGATGGAGCGTCATGGACGAAAGTCGAGCAATTCCCTGGGGTTCCTGTGCAAACGCGCGTCAATATGCTAACGGCGTCGTTACATGATGAAAATGTAGTCTTTGCTGCGTTTAACTCGCAACGAAATGGCGATTTCAAACCTTATTTATTGAAATCATCAGATAAAGGGAAATCGTGGGTTTCGATTGCTTCAAATTTACCGGAAAGAGGAAATGTTTATTGTATCAAGCAAGACCATATTGACCCGAATCTTTTATTCGTTGGCACTGAATTTGGGGCATTTTTCTCCACTGATGGTGGTCAAAATTGGACTAAATTAGCTGGATTACCGACTATAGCTGTATATGATTTAGATATTCAAAAACGTGAGAATGATTTGGTTGCAGCGACTTTTGGACGAGGATTTTATGTCTTAGATAATTATTCGTTGTTACGAGAGCTAAAGAAGGAAACGTTGGATAAACGAGCACATTTGTTCCAAACTAAAGAAGCCTTGTTGTATGTCCCAATGGATCCTCTTGGATTGGAAGGCACTGGCTTTCAAGGTCACAACATGTGGTCCTCGAAAAACCCAAGTTTTGGTGCAACTTTTTATTTGCATTTTAATGAATCTTGGAAGTCCCTTAAAGATAAGCGTCAAGAGAAAGAAAAGGAATTAGAAAAAGCAAAGAAAGATGTTTTTTATCCTGCATTCAACGACTTGGCAAAAGAGGAACTTGAAACAAGCCCTTATTTGGTTTGGTCTATAGTAGATGCGTCCGGAAAAGAAATTAAAAGAATAACTAGTGCTCCGTCAAAAGGGGTTAACATGTTCAATTGGAATTTGAGAACACAATCCACCAACCCAATTGGTAGCGGTGGAAGTGGATTACTCGTTACACCAGGGACCTATTTTTTGAGCGTTTACTTTGTAAACCCAAATGAGCAAAAAACGGAGCTTTTAATAGAGAAGTCTTCCTTCCAAGTTAAAGGATTAAATAACCAAACATTGCTTGCAAAAAATCCTGAAGAGTTATTTATTTTCAGGGAAGAAGTTAGAGAATTGAATAGGAAAATTGGCATTTTAACTACTCAAATGGCCGAATCAAAAGATCAAATCAATACCTTGAGTAAGGTCATTGTGGACGCAACAAATGTTCCATTGGAAATTTCTGGCACCATTCAAAAGTTAAAAGAAGATTTTCATCGATTGAATACATTGGTATATGGAGATAACATAAAGTCTTCTAGAGAATTTGAAACGGCTCCATCGCTTTCTTCTCGCTTTGGAATGCTAGAATATCAACTTTACGATAATACTACGGGTGTTACAAAAACACATCGATCAAATAAAACAATAGTAGATTCGGAACTAGTTGAAGCGACCCAACAGTATACGCGAATTAAAGATACGTTGAACGATGTAATTAATAAATTAAGAAACGCTGGTGTGCCGTATATTAAAAACGCTGGAAGTTGGAAAAATCAGTAAAATTTACTCTTTTTTGTTGACTCCATTCCGAACGATTTTTCCAAATTTTGCACTTTCCATATGTTTTTCAAATTCAATGGCAATTTCGTTTCTTAATTTGATTGGCATCGTGAAAAGATAATCTTGTACTTCGAGTGGGTCAGATTTCCAGAAATAAAGTTCCTCTCTATTGGGAACAATATTCGTTCGCAACAAATAATGCCATTTTTGATTTAATATGGAAATACCTGTGTTAAAGTTTGCGTAAGAATTTGAGTTAAATGTGATTACGTATCTATTTTCTGGTACTGGCTTCAGAAGACTATATCCTGTATAGTTTTTACTGTATTTTGAGAATTCTTTGTCAGTTTCTAGATCCAATAAATCAAAAATGGTTGGAGTTACGTCTATATTTGAAGTTAGTAACCCCAGATTTCCTTTCAAATTATTTAACTCCTCTGTTTTTAAAAAGCCATTGGGTACATACATCATAAGCGGTATATCGAGTGTCTCGATATAGTTTGTCTCAAGATGTCCAATATTTTTATGTTCTTCAATTGCTTCAGAGTGATCACTGACAAAAAGAATTATGGTATTTGAAAGAAGATTTTCTTTTTCCATATGTTTGATTACCCTACTCAGCAATTGATCTTGGTAATACATTGCATTGAAGTAGTTATCCATAATTTCATCGTCACCCCATTTCATAAACTCCTCAGGTACTGTATAAGGATAGTGCGTTGTATTGTATTGAATTACACCAAAAAATCGTTCATTTTTAAATTCACTTAATTTCTTACCCAGTTGCTCGGTTGCAAACTTATCATCCATTCCCAATTCATTAAAAAGTGGGTTACCTGAATTTTCTTGATGATAATAATAGTCTAGAGTAGAGTTATTATAGAAATCATCAAATGCAAACATACTTAATTGATGAGAGGATAAGAAAAATGTTTTGTAATTGAGTGCCTTTGCATATTCCCATACCAAAGGTTGACTAAACATTGTCGTTTTATCTTGATATGGACCAATTCCGTTTAATATAGCAGGAACTGCCAGCATTGTCGATGTGGCTATTGTTTTAGGTTCTAAGAACTTATAAAAATTGGCACTGTATTTTTCTTCAAATTCATTTAAAAAAGGTGTTGTCGAAAGTTTTTTATCATACAATCCCATACTCCTCTTGCGCGCAGATTCAAAAATGACTAGCAGCACGTTGAAGTCCTTAGGTGTTTTTTGAACGTTGATTATAGGAATTTCTCTTTCTTTCAGTCCACCGCCCGGTCGTGAATAATCTGAAAAATCAAAAACTGCCCGTTGTACATTCATTGCAAAGTTTACATCTGCAATTGCACATTGATCGTAGTTAGGCTGAAATAAGCTAACTAACTCAAATGCCATAAGCTGAATTACGCTATAATATAAAAGTAATTTAGAGGGTAATTTTGGTACGTGGTTTCGAATGAATTTTCTCAAGAAAATACCAATAACACTAATACTAGCAACTAAAATGAGTGAAACAGTAATATTTAATGTGTAGGTTGCTAAAGTCCAAGCGCTGTATGGTTCCTCTTTTATAAATAAAAAGGTATGGTAATTAGGGAATATACCATTCATCGATTCAAATTGAAATGAACCGAAGAAGGAAAAAAGCCACAATGGCCCTATGGAGAAATATATAAGGTAAAAGAGCCATGTCTTGTTGACAACACTGCGAAGAAGTAGGAATATAAAAATAAAATAGCTGAAAGATAAACATACTGAAACCAAATAGAAACTAATCTGCCAGCCATTAAAAGCCAATAATTGGTTATATCTATTAACCACATCTAACAAAAGAAAACCCAAAGGTATAAGCATTAGTTTCCAATGCTCCTTTATTTTATGCCAAGGTGAATAAAATTTCATCCAAATGATTTATTCGGATTATTATATAAAATGTTTCGTTACGGTTGGTTATTTCGATTTTTGAGAGGAAGAATTTGACTTACTGTTTTTTCGAATAGGGTATGCGATATCCATTGATGGAAAATACACATCTCCTAAAATCAAATGGTTAAAAACGAAATACTGACATTTAACTACCTCTTTCGATGGTAAAACACACCAAAATTTATTCATGTCCATATTGACCAATTCTCCAAATTCATTTTCTTGTGGATCACTAACTCGAATTCTGTGCATACTTAGTTGTTGAACTTTATTTGTTCCTTTTTCAATTAATGACAATTTACAAAAGGGAATAGCATTTATCAAACTATCACATTGTAACTTAGATAATTCGTAATTTGCAGATTCAAAGTTTACCTTCTTATATTTTTGTAAGTAGCGAATGACATTTGCAGTGTCGAGTTGTTTAATAGCCTTTCCATTACTAGTTACACTGAACTTATTTCCGAATTGCTCCACAGTAAAATTTCGGTATGGTTCTTCGGGAAAAGATACATCCACTTTTGCAATATTCTCTGATTCTAGGTTAAATATTTCCGTGCACATCCACTTTCTTGGATCAGCGAAAAACCTTGGTTCAATTATGCCAAAGATCCCTCGAATTGCCATTATAACTGGCTTTTTACTTTTCTCTTTGGAGGGCCCTTCTAATACCATAATTTGACCATTGTGGTCTTGTGCATTTGGACCAATGTACCAACGTTTTGAGAAAACGCCGTGTTGATAAAAATCAACTTTTATATGATTGGTCATCATTAAGTCGTAAAACTTTTTCTCTGCTTTTTCATTCAAATATGCTTTAAATTGAATTTTTGCAGCCGCTTCAAGAATATTAGACACTCCTTCTTTATTGACGCATTGACCATTTTTATCCACCCAAACCCCACTCAAACGACTAATTTCAAATGTTCTTGAATAGGCATCTGTAATGATAATTTTGTCAATAGAATTTGTATCTTCAATTGCAAAGGACATGGCGTCAAAAGGGACTTCTTCCGCAGGATTTAATAGGCGAAAAGTAAAAAAACCAAGCACTCCAATTGTAACGATTCCAATTGATAGGAAGATGATTCTTTTTGCTCGTTTTGTCATGGTTAATTGCGTGTATATTTTTTTCTTCGATACCAAGTGATAAATGCGCCTAAGAGGCTAATTAATGCCACAGGCACACCAATATTTATCAAGGTATAATAATTTTTCGTTTCAGCAATTTTATCTCTATCCAATTCTTTAATTTCAATTTTTCTACTACGCAAAGCGAACACAGCGTCATCATCTAGCATGTAATCTACTAAATTTTGGATAAATGCTGCGTTGTCAATTGGGAAAAGCATATTAAAGCTTGCCAAATGTCTGTCAAGAATGAGGTCGTCTTTACCAATTGGTCGATACCGCGTAATTCCGTCAGAATAACGTGCTGAGTCGATTGCGTTGGCGAGAAAAGTACCATTTCCTACCGCAATCACTTTTCCAGGCTTGGTACTGTTGGGAACAAATTTTGCTTCAGGATTATTGGCATAGGTAGGGTCAAGTTTGTCTATGAAATAACTTGTAAACATGCCTGAAACTTCTGCTGCCAAAGTCAATTGATTCGATTCACTTTCTGGATAATCATTTAATTTTAAAGGTTCTCCATATGTTTTATGGTCTACAAATGTCACGATAGGTGCCTGTCTCGTAGGAATTGAATTAGTTGAACTTACTAAAATTGATTTAAAATTTGCTGTACTTTTACTTGAAGAAGATACTTCATTCACAAATTTTAAGGAAATTCGGTTTAAATTTTTGACTGCAGGATGATCAGCAGGAGTAGATAGGACGTGATGTATAAATGGAAAAGTAGTTTTGTTTGTTGCTTGACGCATTTTCGCCAAACGATTATCTATAATATGCTCTAAACAATTGGCATCCATGACGAGGTGTTCATTTATTTTAAGACCGTAATCAAACAGCATATTTTCAATGCCAAGTTTCTTTCGCATGGTGTGTGTGCCAAGATTAATTTCAAGTGAATCAATTGGGATATCCAACGTATTCATAAATACCATTAATTTGCCTCCGTTCATAACAAATTGGTCAATTACGTACAAATCTTTTTCTGAAAATGGCTTTTTTGGATCAGCGATAATTAGCGCATCAAAATCATTTAATTTGTTGAGTGTGTCATTGATGGTGACTTCATTCATGAAATAGAAATTCTTTAATAGCAATTTAGTTGCTTTCGTTTCCTCAGGTCTCAATTCCCCATGCCCTTGCAGAAAGCCAATGCGCTTTTTCTTTTTAAGAATTAATTCATGAACTCCAGCAGCTAATAGGTATTCAATATCACTGAATGAATTGTCTACAGCGCCCCTAATCATTTCCAAATTTGTCAAGCCTCCAGGTCTAGGAGGGATAAATTGAACATACGACTCTTTTGTTACCCCGTTTTGATTGTATGAGAGTTTTGCTCCAGGCCATACACGTAAAACATTCAAAACGCCTTTGTTGTCTTTATAATTGATTTCAACAGGTTTCACCCCTTTCCCTTCATTAAAAATTTCTAATTCAAGTTCATTGGGCTTTCCATTCCCATCGCTTTTGGGATTGATGAATTTATAGTCTATTTTTCCGTTTGAAAACTCCTTATAATTTTCCAGTTTTTCCTGAATAAGTTCTTTGAAAGACCTCAATTCTGCAGGTAATTCACCTTCTAAGTATACTTCTACGAAAACTTTACCTTCAATATCCTGAACTTTTGATAGAAACTTTTTTGCAGGTTCAGAGAGTGAATAACGTTGATCTTCAGTCATGTCAATTTTCTCCGAAGAAAAGTTGGCTAAGATATTTACTAAGATTACTCCGGTAATAAGAAGGATTAGTACGGAACTACCATACAACCATTTTAACGAGAAAGAAGGAAGTTTGAATTTCATGATTTACTTACTTTCAATGCATGTAATGAGGAATATAAAAATAAAACAATTAACGAGAGAAAATATACAATGTCACGTAGGTAAATCACCCCTTTTCCAATTCGGTCGTAATGCGAAGTCATACCAAAATATTTAATGACATAATCATATGTCTTAAAAGTACCCCAAGTGCCTAAGCGTTCAAATCCGTCATAGAAAAACCAACAGAGAAACATGGCCAAAATAAACGAAATGATTTGACTGTTGGTGAGTGTGCTTGCAAAAACTCCAATAGCAACGAAAACAGAGCCAATTAATACCAGTCCGAGGTAAGATGTGAAAGTGGCACCTGAATCGATGGAGCCAACCGGTTTACCCAACTGGAAAATGGTGTAGTAATATACAATAGTCGGTAGGATAGCAATAACTAATAAAATTACTCCTGCAAAATACTTTGCTAGTACAATTTTAATATCTGATATAGGTTTGGTAGCAAGTAATTCGATTGTACCGGTTCTTTTTTCTTCTGCAAACGATCTCATGGTTATGGCCGGTATCAACATCAAGAAAATCCATGGAGACAAGCCGAAGAAAGGAATTAAATCAGCTTCAAAATTATAAAACAAGTTTGTTTCGCTGTCAAGAACGAAATGAAATAAACCAGAACTAACCAAATAGATGATGATAAATACGTAGCCTATCAATGAATTGAGAAAACTGTTAATTTCTTTAAAAAATAATGCCCTCATGATGAATATAAACGTTCAAAATTAATCACTTTGGTGGTTTTGTTGATAAAAATTTATGAGCGCATTGGTGTTGATTAATTAGAAAATAAAAAAGGGTTTCTCGAAAGAAACCCTTTAAAAAGATTTAAACTAATAATTTATGCTTTCTTTACATTAACCGCATTCAAACCTCGACGACCTTCTTGAAGATCAAACTCGACTTCATCTTCTTGACGAATTTTGTCGATTAACCCGGTAACATGTACAAAGTACTCTTTGCCAGTTCCCTCTTCTACAACAAATCCAAAACCCTTTGTTTCGTTGAAGAATTTTACTGTTCCTTTACTCATTTTGTAATAATTATAATTTCGGTAAAGGTAGGCTAATTTTCAGGCTTACCAAGTTTTTTCATCATTTATTTAGAAAAACCATCGAAATATTCTAAAACAGACCATGCCTCAGCCTTTTTTCGAAACCATGGTTTGATAGTCGGCCAAAGTGTTTTAAAAAGCTCAGATTCTCGATAATTGTTTAATGATTCGTTATTTTTCCATTGGCTGTATGTAAAAATAACACAATCATCGTTCTTGTCACGAAGTAATTTCATACCAAAACAACCAGGAAAATTTGCAACTTCCCATTTGACTTTTTCGAAATGTTCCAAAAATTCAGACAACTTAGTCTCGTCAAGTTCCAATTTAACTATCCGCGTAATCATGTTAAAATAACGATTGAATATCTTTTGCTGAGCCTGGCGGATGAAACTCAATTGTGATTACATCACCAGCTCGAACACCAAATAATTTATTCGCACCTCCAGTGCTACCATTTGCTCCTTTATTAATGGCGATTTCTAGGAGATCGCTGCTATTGAATACAGCTACCTTTTCTCCCATCGTTACGTCATTATATGTTTTTGATATGGTATCGATATAATACGTTTTGTTAACATAAAATATAGTGAAAGGGGTGTGCTCCCCAAATCGGTAGAAGTCTTTTTTTGTAATGTTGGTAATGATGTTTCCGTAGGCATCAATATGAACCACATTACCCAGCATGCGATTGTGTTCAATAGTTGGTTTTTGTATGAATGCCCTCTTGTAGGTTTCTGATTCAACGCATATTTCCCTTAGGTTACCCTTGTTACTAATCAGAGCGGCTAGGGGAATAAACGTGTTCTTTGTTGGGAATTTATAATAATCTTCTGTGAAATTCGGTTTTTCTAATTTGTAAAGTGCTTGAGGCACATCATCTTCTAAAAATGTTCCGAAAAATCCGTTATCATTGGCGATGAAAAATTGCTCTTTATACTGCATAACTGTTGGAAAACTCGGATTAAGTTCACTAAATACAGGTTCCGAATCTACACCGATAATATGTATAGTCCCAGGGGGAAAGGTGTGGTAGCAGCATTTTAATTGAAAAACTGCCTCAGCCACATTAAATGGTCTAATCGAATGAGAAATATCTATGATATTGGCTGTAGGAATTTGATGTAATATTGCTCCTTTTGTTGCCGCAACATAGTAATCTTGCAGTCCGAAATCTGTGGTTAACGTAATGATTTGCATGTCAAATCAGGGCTTGAATGGCAATTAATTTATAATTTTACCAAAAGTAATGTAATTCGTGCATTACGAGTAAATAAGGCAGTAAATTTTATTTGTGACGGGAACAAGAACTATTGAAATACAAGGAATCAACCCAGCGGAGCTTTTTGGTGTAAATGACGCAAACTTTAGGCACTTAAAATCTTTTTATCCAAAATTGAAAGTAACAGCTAGAGGACATGTGGTAACCATGAGTGGTGATGAAGAGGTCATGGATGAGTTTGAGCGCAAATTCAATCTCATTGTGCAGCATTATCATAAATTCAATTCCTTATCTGAAAATAACATTGATAATTTAATGCTGAGTGATGGCAGTAGTTTGTTAAGTAGCGATGACGGATCAGAAACTATAGTACATGGCAATGGAGGCTCCAAAATTAAGGCACGCACCGTAAATCAAAAAAAACTTGTACAAGCCGTAAATTCTCACGACATGGTGTTTGCGGTTGGACCAGCAGGTACTGGAAAAACATATACTGCAGTAGCCCTAGCTGTTCGTGCACTCAAAGCAAAAGAGATCAAGCGTATCGTTCTTACAAGACCTGCTGTAGAGGCGGGAGAGAATCTTGGATTTTTACCGGGCGATTTAAAAGAAAAACTGGATCCGTACCTTATGCCACTCTATGATGCTCTTAGGGACATGATTCCAGCAGAAAAATTAGGTGACATGATAGAATTTGGGATCATTGAAATTGCTCCCTTGGCATTTATGCGAGGACGCACCTTAGACAAAGCATTTGTTATTTTAGATGAGGCGCAAAATACAACGACTATGCAAATGAAAATGTTCTTAACCCGCATGGGAATGACCGCCAAGTTTGTCATTACTGGAGATATGTCGCAAGTGGATTTGCCTCACAAACAAAAATCGGGTTTGTCTTATGCGCTCGATGTATTGAAAGATGTGGAAGAAATTAGTGTGATTCGATTGGGACAAAGTGATGTGATACGACACAGTTTAGTTAAGAAAATAATTGAAGCTTTTGATCAAGCAGAATCAAAAGAAAAACAAACAGAAAAATATAATAAACAATGAACGCAATAACGTCATCAACGTTTCATTTTCCAGGTCAAGTTTCAGTTTACAACGGAAAAGTGAGAGATGTTTACACCTTGGATAATGGACTTTTAGTGATGGTGGCATCGGATAGAATCTCTGCTTTTGACCATGTATTACCAAAAGGAATTCCCTTCAAAGGTCAAGTATTGAATCAAGTCGCGACGTATTTCTTGGAGGCTACGCGCGATATTTGTCCAAATTGGTTACAAGCCACGCCGGATCCTTCAGTGGCTGTTGGTTTAGCATGTGAACCCATTCGCTTGGAAATGGTCATACGTGGTTATTTGGCGGGGCATGCAGCACGCGAGTACCGAGCAGGAAAGAGAGTGCTTTGTGGTGTCTCTTTGCCGGAGGGAATGAAGGAGAATGATAAATTCCCATCGCCAATTATCACACCTGCAACAAAAGCGGATGAAGGCCACGACGAGGATATTTCTCGTGAAGACATTTTGGCAAAGGGAATTGTTCCGGAGCACATTTATTTGCAAATGGAAAAATATACCAGAGCGCTGTTTAAACGAGGAACAGAAATGGCTGCAGCACGTGGGTTGATTTTAGTCGATACAAAATACGAATTTGGATTAAGGGACGGAGAAGTTATTCTTATTGATGAAATTCACACACCGGATTCTTCACGTTATTTTTATGCAGATGGTTACTCAGAACGACAACAAAATGGAGAACCTCAAAAGCAATTATCGAAGGAGTTTGTTCGACAATGGTTAATGGAAAACGGTTTTCAAGGAAAAGAGGGTCATCGAATGCCTTTTATGCCAGATGATTTTGTACAAACGATTACGGAACGCTACATTGAACTGTATGAGAAAATAACTGGTAATGCCTTTGAGAAAAGTGATGTTGAGAACATTGAACAGCGCATTGACCGTAATGTATGTGCTTATCTCAGAGCTTATTAATTCATTAAATTATGTCGATACACAAGCAAGTAAAAAAAGTCACGACGCATACGCTTCACGAAATGAAACTAGCAGGTGAAAAAATCTCTATGCTCACTGGTTATGATTTTTCAATGGCTAAAATAATTGATGCTGCGGGTGTCGACGTTATTTTGGTAGGCGATTCTGCATCCAACGTAATGGCAGGCCACGAAACCACGTTGCCTATAACACTCGATCAAATGATATATCACGCTTCCTCCGTGGTGAGGGCTGTCGATCGCGCACTGGTTGTGGTAGATATGCCGTTCGGTTCTTATCAAGGAAATTCTAAAGAAGCCTTATCGAGTGCCATTCGAATTATGAAAGAATCGGGTGGGCATGCAGTAAAAATGGAAGGTGGACAAGAGATTTTGGAATCCATTAAGCGTATTCTTACAGCAGGAATTCCTGTAATGGGGCATTTGGGATTAACGCCACAATCGATTTATAAATTTGGTACGTATGTCGTACGGGCCAGAGAGGAAGAAGAAGCAAATCGTTTGTTAGAAGATGCCAAAGCGCTCGAAAATGCAGGATGTTTTGCCATTGTTTTGGAGAAAATCCCAGCACAATTGGCAACTAGAGTGGCAAATGAAGTAAAAATCCCAATAATTGGGATAGGAGCAGGAAATGGTGTAGATGGACAAGTACTTGTTGTTCACGATATGTTAGGTATCAATAATGATTTCAGTCCGCGTTTTTTGAGGAAATACAATAATCTTTACGATCAGATGATGCAGTCTTTCCAACAATATATTCAAGATGTACGTTCAGGGGATTTCCCGAATACTTCAGAGCAATATTGATGAGGTTTTGGTTTTTTTGTTTAATGTGGTTGTTTCTCCTTTCCGCGTGCTCGGAGCAACAGAAACTGACACCAATTGAAAACAAAGACAACATTTGCCGTTACAGTAAATGGCTGAGAATAGCGGAATTTCCCGAATATACGCAAATTGACATCTTAAGTCCTTCAACTAATGAATTGCTTCAAACCATAAAAATTGGAGATGGCGGAATTAATCCGGGTGCAGCTTTGGCTACTTTTTCTTCCACCCATATTGGCATGTTAGCAGAATTAAACAGCCTGAATAGGATTGTTGCTGTCCAAGATGTAAAATACGTGCACAACGAGATTATTCGCAATGCTTTTGATGCCGGAAGTATCACTTCTTTTGGAAATGAAGGGTCTCCGAATGCCGAAAAAATTGTAAAAAGTGGCGCGAAAGTTATCATTCACAGTGCCTATTCTGGGCCTTTTCCTAATGAAAAAAAATTAAAAGAAATAGGAATTACGTGTATTTCTAATTTCGATTGGAGTGAAACTCATCCCCTTGGAAAAGCAGAATGGTTATTGTTGTTTGGGTATTTAACAGGAAAAAAAGACCTCGCCAAAGAAAAATTTAAGGCCATTGAAACAGCTTATTTGGAAACAAGTAAAAAATCAACTAAGGGCAATGAGCACATTATTTCCGGAAATGTATTCGGAGATTTTTGGGATACACCGGCAGGAGAAAGTTACCATGCCAAATTAATTGCAGATGCCGGAGGAAGTTATGTCTATGCGCAAACAAAGGGTATTGGAAGTTTATCCTTAGCCCTAGAGAAAGTGGTGAAGGATTCGGAGAACACCACCTTTTGGCTCAATCCCGGATTCTCGACAAAAGAAAGTCTTATTCGCACCAACCCGAAGGCTAAATTTATTAATGCATTCACCACAGGCAAAATTTATTGTTATTCGCATGACGCCAATAAGTTTTGGGAAATGAACGCCGTTCAGCCGCACCTAATTCTTGAGGATTATCGTAGGATTTTTACACAAAAAGATTTGGAGAACTTGTATTTTTACAAAGAAGTAAAATGAGCGTATCAAAGCAAGTTGGTTGGTTGATTATTGGTGTTTTGGCATTTGTAGGAGCTGTCTGTTTGCATGCGCTTTCCGGAGAAACAGCTGTTTCTTTTGAGGTGATGAAGGATGCAATTTTGGATTATGACCCGAATGTTATTGATCATGTATTATTTCGCGAATTCAGACTAAGCAGAACCCTAACAGCTATTTTAGCCGGATCCTCTCTCGCTTTAAGTGGAATGTTGATGCAAACCTTATTCAACAACCCTTTGGCAGGTCCATACATATTAGGTATTAATTCTGGTGCTAGCTTATTCGTGGGACTTCTTTTGATGTCTGGAATGTCCATTGGTGGTGCTCAAATTGGAATTGTGGGTGCTGCACTGCTTGGAGCCTTTGTTTCGTGTATTTTTATGATTGTACTCTCTGGATATTTGCGCAATCAAATTTCTCTTTTGTTGGCAGGAATGATGTTTGGAAGTTTTACCTCGGCTATTGTATCAATTTTACAACAACTGAGTGGGGCAGAAGCCTTGAAAGCATTCACAATGTGGTCAATGGGAACGCTGCAACAAGTTAGTTTTGAAGAACTTTCTATTTTCGCAGGAACAGTGAGTGTGGGTATTCTATTGGCATTTGTTATGGGCAAATTCCTTAATGTTTTAGTTTTAGGTGAAAAACCTGCGCGTTTATTGGGTGTTAACATTGTTAAAACGAGGATTATCATTTTGATAGCAGTGGCAATTTTAGCAGGAGTAACGACGGCATTTTGTGGTCCCATTGCTTTTGTCGGGATGGCAGTTCCGAATTTCACACGTTTGGTTTTTAAAACGCAGCAACACCACCTGTTAATAGGAATGAATCTTTTGTTTGGTGCATTGTTTGTGCTTATTTGCGACGCTTTAATTATACATTGGTCGCCTGTATTACCGATTCCATTAAACGCATTTACCTCCTTAATCGGTGCTCCATTTGTTTTACTCATTTTAATGCGCCGCCTCAGATGATTGAAATAACCCATGCCATAGTTGGTCACCAGCGACCGTTAATTGAAATTGAAGACCTTGTCTTGGGAAAAGGTAAAGTTTATGCGATTATCGGCCGGAATGGAGGGGGAAAATCAACATTATTGAATTCACTTTTAGGGCATGTTCCTTTGATGTCCGGGAATATGAAGATTGACGGCATAGATATTCATTCCTTACGTCGGTCGGTTTTGGCGAAACATGTGGCTTTTGTAGCGAGTAAATTTGATGGAATTGAATACTTAAAAGTGCGTGAATACATTGCCTTGGGGAAATTTGGCAGCAGCTCTATCCTAGGTCAGCTACCAAAAGAAGAAGCGGAACACGTTGAACAGCTTCTAGAAGAGTTGGCACTTTTGCCGTTAGCGGACAAATTTACCGATCGAATTTCTGATGGTGAGCGTCAGTTAGCAGCCGTTGCCAGAGCGCTAGCACAAGATACCCCTGTATTGCTTCTTGACGAACCAACGGCCTTCTTGGATTATAAAAACAAGAAACGGATGATGGAAAAGTTGGTCGAAATTGCCGAGAAAAAAAATAAATGTATTATGCTATCAACGCATGATTTAGAATTGGCAATGGATAATTCCTTGGTATTTTTAGCTGTTCATCGTGGGCGCTTGGAGATGATTGAACGGTTGGAAAAGGAAAGTTTTTCGTATTACTTTGAGTGAAAAGTAAGATTAGATTTCTTTAGCATTTGTGACTTAGAAAATTTAGATATTGAAAATCTTTAAAAACATCATGTCAAAAAAAAAGGGTTGCCAATAGACAACCCTTTCTAGTTTCAAATTCTTATTATTTGTTCAAATGACGACCGTAACGGTTTTTGAATTTATCAATTCTACCGGCAGTATCAACAAACTGCGCAATTCCAGTAAAGAATGGGTGTGATTTGTGAGAAATGTCTAATTTAACCAAAGGATATTCATTTCCGTCTTCCCAGGTTATCGTTTCTTTTGTCGCGGCACATGAAGGGCAAACAAATGAATAATCGTTAGACATATCTTTGAATACAACTAATCTGTAATCTTCTGGATGAATATCTTTTCTCATGTTATTTCTGTTTCAAAAATGGATTGCAAATTTAGTGATTTCTTTTCAAAATACAAGAGAAAGTGCATTTAGATTTCTAATTTTTATAAATTTAAACATTTCATGGGGGAAAACTATTACCTCCATGAGATTTTTATGCTTTTCCTCAGCGTAATTTCACGACTAAGGAATGTCATGAAATTTGAAAAGCCATATTCGTTAGAATCCTTTTGCTCAATATTTCATTTGGAATATGTTGGTGATCCAAATCATGTGCTATGTGGAATAAATGAAATTCACATGGTTGAAAGCGGTGATATTGTCTTTGTGGACCATCCCAAATATTACCAAAAAGCACTTCAATCTGCTGCAACAACAATCATTATTGACAAAGAAGTCGAGTTTCCGGAGGGCAAAGCACTAATAATTAATGATAAACCATTTGATACATTCAATCGAATTACACGCCATTTTATGTCAAGTGGAAGCCCGAATGATCCAATGAAACAATCGATTGACGAAAGTGCAAGTATTTACCCGAATGTTCGCATTGGAAACAATGTTCGTATTGGAAAAAAAGTTGTTTTATATCCCGGCGTAGTTATAATGGACAACGTAACCTTAGAAGATGAGGTGATTATTGGTGCGAACACGGTAATTGGTCATTATGCATTTTATTTTAAGAAAAAGCCTGAAGGTTACGACAGAATGCATACATGTGGCGGAGTTCTAATTGAATCAGGAGTTGAAATAGGTGCTTTATGTTCTATAGATGCAGGTGTCACTGGAATCACTAGAATAGGTAAGGGGACTAAAATTGATAACCAAGTACAAATTGGCCACGACACGCAGATAGGAGAGGATTGCTTATTCGCCGCAGGTGTTGGTATAGCCGGATGTGTTAAAATAGCAAACAATGTGATTTTTTGGGGACAAGTCGGATGCGCGAGTGGAGTTCACGTTGGAGATGGAGTAACGGTTTTAGCCCAATCAGGAATCTCCAAAGATTTAGAGACCGGCAAAACATATTTTGGAAGCCCTTGTGGGGAGGTAAAAGAGAAATTCAAGGAATTAGCAGCTCTTCGTATGTTGCCACAATTCATTAAAGGAGACAAATGATTATTTCCAAGAAAAAAGATGTGCATTATCAGTTGGAGCTCAAAGACCATAAGCTCAATTCATTGTTAGAAATAACGAATGCGATCAACTTGAATTACCCCACAGATAAATTATTGAAAATCTATGCGTTTATTCTCAAGGAGCAGCTTGGATTTAGAAAGTTTGTCTTACTACATACGAACGATAATTGGGATTGTATCGTTAAGGTTGGATTCAGGGGGAAATTAGATATAAACCAAATCTATGTTCACCTCAATAAGATTAAAGAGGTGACCTTAGTGGAGAGTTCAAATTATCCTTTATTACAAGAATTTCAAGCCGTAATTCCCGTTTTTCATCTAGAAAAACCACTTGCTTATTTATTAATTTCTTCAAATGTATCAAGCGCTCAATTAGAAACTAGTCACTTTCACTTTACACAAACCCTCACCAATATCATTACAGTAGCTATTGAAAACAAACGATTAGTCAAACAAAGCATTATTAAAGAACGTATTTCTAAAGAATTGGAAGTAGCCTCTGAAATGCAAAAATTATTGTTCCCATCAGATCTGCCTTCAAATAGAAAAATGGATGTCAGCGCCAAATATATTCCACGTCATGCAATAGGAGGGGACTACTATGATTTTATTCCTTTAGGTGATGAAGAGTATATCATCTGTATTGCGGATGTTTCAGGAAAAGGTATCACTGCCGCCTTATTAATGGCAAATTTTCAAGCAACGATAAGAACTTTATTTAAGTATCAGCGTTTTGAGTTGCCATTTCTCATGGAAGAGCTCAATAAAAAAGTGATAAAAAGTACGAATGGAGAAAAATTCATCACATTTTTCTTGGCTCATTACAACGCACATTCTCGGAGAATGAAATATGTAAATGCAGGGCATAATCACCCCATACTTTGGCACGGCAAAAAGGCTACACTTCTCAAAGAGGGTTGTATTGGATTAGGGATGTTGGATGAATTACCCTATGTGCATGTTGGACGGGTTGAATTACAACCAAACACTACGTTTTTGCTATACACAGACGGTGTGGTTGAATTGGAAAATGAACGGGGAGAACACTTTGGTTTAGACCGCTTAATTAAAAATGTTCAATCATACTCACCTCTTGCAATGGAAGACATGAACAATATTATACTTTCAAAACTTGACGAGTGGCGTGGTAATTTAAATTTTGTGGATGACACCGCTATCTTCAGTTGTAAATTCTTTTAAACTCTATTTTTCCAATAGCAATCGCTGGACTATTTTAGTTGCTATTATTTCAGGTATAGCGTACTATTTGGCCTTTGATTTTTTACGTTGGAATCAATACGATTCAGCAAGTTATGAAGCCGGGGCACGCTTGTTATTTGGTTTGGAGGGAGGAGCTGATCTGCAAGGTAGAATGTCAAAACCATTGGTATTGCTATTACCCGGATTTTTTGAGTATGTCTTTGGAATAACACCGAAATACGGTTTTCTGACACAAAGTGGAATTTGCTTTGTACTATTACTTTTCTTGTGGAAGGAGATTTTACGAAATTTAAATTTTTCAGAAAACATCCAAAAATTGGGTGTTCTCATGCTTGTATTAAGTCAGCCTGTTGCAGTTTTTTCATTTGGAATTCTTGCTGATTTTCCCGGATGGTGCTTTATGTTATGGTTGATTAACACGTACTTAACGTCAAAAAAATCAACTCAGTGGATGAAAATAGCCCTTATAACTTTTATAGGATTATTAGTGAAAGAAAGTGTTTTTGTTGGGGTGATTTTCATTTTGATTTCTGAGATATTCAAAACTCCAAATAGAATAATTAACGTGTTGAAATTTGTTATGCTTTTCTCGGTTATTTATATTAGCACACAGTTGCTTTTACAATCTTTGAATTTTGAGGGTTTGCTCAGTAGGCAACGCGAAATAAGAAATTGGGGAGGTGTTTTTGAAATTCAAGACATAAGTCAAGTTTTTCAGGTATGGAGAGCTTTCGAAGGTGTTTGGTGGTTTTTACTTGTGCCAGTTTTTTTTCAAAATAAGGAACGAATTTCCCAGCATTGGTTTCGGGTAACAATTGTATCATTTGTGGTATGTGTAGTAATCATTCCATTCATCCATCCGGCCTTTTTAGTAGATCGGGTTTTATTTATGTTCTTTCCATTGATATTCATTCCTGTATTAATGCTAGTAAAAACATACGAATATCCGAAATTGAGCGTGTTAATAGTAATTAGTGGTATTTTCTCCCTTTCATATACTTGGTTAATCTATCATTATACTTTTCAAGGTATATTTCCGGTCTATTTTACTGTTTCCTTGATTTTTCCGTTGACCTTTCTATATTTATTCCATAGAAAAGGTAGTGTCAGCGTGTAAGAGTGATTAAATCTAGTACTTACCTGATCAAATACATTTTTCCGAAACCATTTTTGAAAAACTCGTCTGCAGAAGATTCAAGCTGTTTGATGTCTTTACCACCTATTTGTGCCTTAACTCGATATAAGTACACGCCATTAGCAACTAAATCACCGAATTGATCTCGTCCGTCCCAAGCAAAAGAAGTAACATTTTTGCCAATAAATAGTTGTCCAAGTTCCGCTTCGTCGATTTCACGAATTACCTTTCCGGTTACTGTAAAAATTTGAATTTGAAAATCATCAGGTATCTCTGATCCCGTCAACGTAAAAACAAATTTTGTGGAAGTAGAGAAAGGATTAGGATAATTGAGTAATTGGGTGATGCTCGATTCTAAGACTATCTTAAACGTAATGCGATACTCCAAGTCTCCGGAGAGATTTCCACTTTTATCGGTTCCTTGCACTAATAATTCGTACAAACCATTTTGAGTTAGCTGAGTTGGAAACACGATTTTAAATTTCTTGTGTTGATTTGTTGCAGGCGTCCAATGCATGATTGTATTGCCTTGCCCGTCCACAAATGGAATTCTAACTTGATTTCCGTCAGGAAATTTCAAATAAATGCCAAATCGAGAAGTATCCGCATCCTCGTTCATAAGTAGAAAAGGATTTTCGTCTTTAAGTGTGATTAATATTTCACTTGTCGGAGAGACTATATCCTCGTTCATAATTCTACGACCGTCGAAGGTAACATCCAAAATGGGATTTATTTCTTCAGCCTTTACAATAAAAGGTAATTGCAACACATTATTAATATGCGTGAGTTCAGGTTGATCAAAAATTGTTTGCGAGCCATCGATATAGGGATTCACCTCCATGCATAAGTAATTTAGTCCAGTAATATTTTTTGTGTCGAATTCGATGGTGTCTAACAATATTCCATTTACGCGTAAAGAATCCTGCCTCGGATAACTTAAATAATGTTTTTGTTGATTTGCGTCAAGAATATAATAATTAACCAATAGGGAGTCCATTGATGTGGCGCTTATATTTTTTACTCCAATACTAAATTTTCCTTTCTGACCTTCCTGTAGCGTATCATTTGACTGAACGCCGTATTCTAAATTTACACCATCTATGGCAGCTTCAGGAAGCGGTGAATACAACACATGCCAATTTTTTAAGTGTGTTGGAGTTTGTGTACCCTCATCCTTGTATACAGCTTTCAGTTTAATGTAGGGCGAAATAGTAGCATCAATTTGATTGCCTAAATTTAGAATTGAATCTCCAGATGGAATTAAGGTATCAATTGAAAATTGATAAGAACCAAAAACTGTATAGGCATCAATTTTAATACGCGTGCTATCTGATGAATTCAACTCAAGAGGAGAGTGATTCCAATGGAAGCTTTTCCATTCTGCCGCTGGACCAATCAAAGGACTTGTTTCATTTCCAACCAACTCAAGACCCGTAATAATGGTGTCCAGAAAGATATCTTCGTTGTTTTGAGAAAATATTTCAATGGCAAAACTTGGATCACCTTTTCTGGTCAGAAAAATAAAGGGTCTATTGGGCCTACTAGCTCCTGTGTAAATACTGTCAGAGCCCATACTTTGGAATAAAGGAAACAATTCGGGCCCATATAAATTCCACCAATCGTAACGTGTTGTTAGTGGAGAATAAATGAGGATGTAATCTCCATTTTGTGTTTTGTTTTGAATCAATGATATCATCGAGTCAATTTGCACAGGATTGTTTTGATGGAAGGTGAAGAATCCCATTGGTCTTGGCTCACATGCTCCATTGTCATTGGCATTTCCATAGTTATTGTTAGGGTTTGAAACGGTACCATTCGAATGAATAAACCTAGTCTTTCGCGCAGTTAGCGTGGAGCGGTCAATAATTCCAACATGAAATTTAGGAATGAAATTACATACGTTATATTCCTGTTGTACACCATTTAAGGTCCATTCATTGTAAAAATGTCCAGGTGCCGAATAAGATGCATTTGTTAAACAAGTTATTTGAGCTGAAATAGGTTGAAATTGGCGGATACCTGTTGTTTCATTTAATGTGACGCCTAAGAAATTATTCTCCGTAAATTGATGATTATCTGCTTGTCCCCAACCTTCTTTTGACGGAATATATTGAAAAGATCTATTCTTCCATTGAGTAGGATTACTTGCCACTGAAACTCGCCAATAATAAACAGTACTATCTGTTAAAATCAACGAGTCGGATTGACCAGCAGTGTTTGTCCATTCGTTATATTCCACTTGTTTCAATCCACCATTTCCACTTACCAAGGCATATTTTTTAAACCCAGAATTGAATAAATGTGTAGTGTCAATTTCAAACCGATACGTATTAAAAGGAGCGAGAGGATTAATTGTTGATGCTGACAATGTTACTTTGTTTTTGGGTACCACGCCAAAATGAACGGGTAAAATAGGCTCTATTCCATCGATATCAATGAAAAATGTCTTAATAACCTGATTGTTGGTTATTTCATCGTATTGCTCTCCAACGATAGAAGGTATATCAACTGAAACTTGAAACTTATTTAATCCAATGCCGATGGTTGGCTGAAAGGCAACTTTAAAAGTTAAATTCTTTTCGTAATCTAATCCTGCAATAGGAAATAAATAAATAGAATCCACCGTACTTCCAGGAAAATCACGAATTATTTGGATATTAAAAGTGTCAATTATGCTTTTTCCAAGATTTCTTAACGTAACATTTATTTCAATAGAATCAGTGGCTAAGGATATGGCACTTGGACCAAAAGAAACCCTTGATTCTGTTAATTCGATTTCAGGTTTGTTGTGATAATTAACCTTCAGCATTGGATCGCCATTTAATGTCATTTGACAAAAAGTCGCTTCTGTAAGCAGGGAAGATGAATTAGGAAGGACTGAATCAATGGCATGTTGAATATGCTCGGCGATAGTGCCTCCATAATTGTATCGAGAAAACTGTTTATAAAATTCAGTGGAGTACGCATTTAGAGAAGAAGTGAAACCATAATTTATAGTGCCGATATACGCAATTACCCCTGCATTAGGAATTAGGGTAAAAGTTTGAGAATTCGAAGTGGAATTATGAAATATATTTCCGTTGTAGCACGAGTTTGCTATCAGTATGGGGTATTTTCCTTGATTATCCCAATTTTGAGGTTCGTCAATATTTACGTCGAATCCACTTTCTGAAGTCGTAAAGTGACCAAAGAAATTCATGATGCTTACACCATCTGAAATTCTATTTTTAATCGCTTCGAGTTCTGAAGGTGAGATTGGATCCTCAGAGTCCTTAGCGACTAAGCTTACATTTCCTGCAAAAAATTCTCCTTCAGCAATATTTCCCATATTGTTCAGGTAGTTCTGAAAAAGTTGTTGTTCATTTACATTTCCTCCACCGGCAAAATGTAATATGTGTTTTTGCCAATCTTTAGTTGGAGTAGTATAGACTGAATTTTGATTTTGTTGATTTTCGTATTCAATTACCTTACTTAAGTATATCCCTAGCTCCTCGTTTGTCTGCACAGAAATCCTCCCAGTTGGGATAAGTGGCCGGAATTTATTGGTTCCGGGAAGATTAGAGGTGATGCATTGATCGCAAGAAGGCTGACCAAATGAAGGAACCAAGTTATTTTGATAGGCACTAGCATTCGTTCTCGAACCCGGACCAATATTTGTCGCAGATGTGATGTTAGCTTCGCGAATTCCTTTTCCGACTAAAAATAGTCCTTTGGGCTTATCTGAAGCCATGTCGAATATCATATGCGAAAAACGACGAACGGCAGCAATATGCTTTGGAATTCCCCCACCAAATTGTTGATATAATTCCTCAACAGTAGCCAAAACAACATTGTAATTTCCGCCTGCGGACGAACTTCGATAAGTCGCATATTCGATAGTTTTGGTACTTAATTTTTTTGGATAAATAAAAATTAAAGCATTCTCAGGATTTACGCTTGTAGGGAAGTTTGTAAAGTAACCCGATTCGTTGATGATTTTGAGTGAGGAAATAGTTACAATAGTTGATATATCTTGGAGTACAACTTCTTGGCTCGAACCAACTGTGACGTTAGGTATTAACCCTTGTAATTGACCGTTGGACAGAACGAGTGGAATAAATCTCGGGGAGTCCCCAAGTGTTATCATAACCGGATTTGGCATAGAAACATTGGATATGCTCACTCTCGATTTCAAGGAACTTTGAGAATTTTCTATCCAAAAATTTAGCTTTGATAGATTTGAAAAAGATGTGCTTCTTGGATATATAAACGAGTAATAATTTATGGATTGAAAATCAGTTACCACCCCTAAGTCATTAATAATTGATACCTTGTAATTTGAATTTCCGGTGGCAGGTAAAATACTTGCCGAGAAATTAATGTTGGCATAGACACTTTTATAACCAACAAATACTGAATCGAACAATTCAAAATTTGAAGACCCAATTGTGTGCCTTGTATGGTGATTACCCAAACCATTGGTGTAAGTTGCATTGGAATTTCCTACAACGACAGATCGGTAATTAACGGGTGGAGCATCGGGCTGTTGGTAAATATTATCAAAACTTAAGGTACTGAAATCCCAAGTGTAACCTGCTGATGCGCCATTTACAGGATTCTTTCCCCATCCCTCTCCTTGAACGAAAAAAGAACTCGAGGCATCAGATGTTTTTTCCCCCTCGTTATATTTCTCATTAAACCACGCCGATTTTTCAAACCTAACATACGGAACGGCTGAATAAGTTGAAAAATTTACGTCAGTTTCTTTTAGAATTCGACTATTGGTGGATGAGTTATTCCAAGTGAAAAAATACTGAATGGTATCATTGTACATGGAATATTTAGGATTACCAATCCAATTGGCATTTTCGAACAATATGGAATCAAGCCATGAGTCGTTACGTTCAGCATAAAACAAAAGGTAATCACCCTGGTTTAATTGATTATCACCACCATCTTCAATCAATACGGGAATTTCTTTTTCTTTGCCGAAAATTTGAATGTTTGCTGAGCTAAATTCTGATACAGGTATACCTGCACTGGTCAAAGCAGCATAATCAATTTTATGTAATCCTGATTGCGTAATATTGAAAGAGAAATAGCGTTGGTTATAATTGATCCATTCGTTTCCATATTGCTGAGCAAAAGCATGCAAACCGGATAGAAAACATATGACCAATAGGTAGCGCATCATTTTACCGCATTCTTGGGTTTTTCAAGTTTTAATCTCAACGATATTACATGAGAGTATAGGGCCACTGAAGCATCCCCAATATCAGTGAATGCATAATCTAAATAAAATCCTTTAACGGCCAGACCAAGTCCAATCGAAGGCTGAACATTTAATGATTGTTTATTATCAAGTGAGGTAACTCGTTGGATATTACTAATTCCAGCGCGCACTTTAACTAATTCATTATATCCAATTTGAATACCTGCGTGCGGATCGATTGAAAAAGGAGATGCACTTATTAATACATTTCTTCGGCCATCAGTAGTCACATCTACGTCTATTTCACCACCTAGGTTGAATCCAGAATTGCCGAAGGGTACTTTCCCTCCAAAACCTAAAATGAGTTTTGGCAAGGTTAGTTCTAAGCCATTTTGTGGCAGGACATTTCCTGTAGATAAAAATACATCGGTAGTTTCTTCATCTATGGTAAATGACCAAGCATTAAAAGTGGAAGTAACATCACGTAGCATAGCAGCAGCTGTCCAATGTTTACCCAACTGATATTTCATTCCTGCATCCAGACCAAAACCCCATGACCTTGCGAAATCTCCAACGTTTCGGTAAATTACTTTTGCCGTCCCTCCAAATGAAACTGCCTTACCGATTTTTCTTGCGTATGAACCTAAAAACGCATAATCCCCTGCACTAAAAGAGGTAATGTTATCATAGTTAATAACGCCGTTATTGTCAATTAACTGAGTTGTATTGGGTATGTCATCAACGCCAAAACGTATTGCGGTGAATCCCATCGCACTTTTTTCATCGATTGTATGTGCTAAACTCAATTGATCATACTTGGCAATACCTGCGAAATACTCTGAATGCATAAAGCTCACTTCTAGCCATTTATTTACACCGAGTAATCCTGCCGGATTCCAATAACCTGATGTTGCTCCCCACGAGTTTGCAACAAATGCATTTCCCATCCCTAAGGCATCAGCACCTACTCCTATTGATAGAAACTCATTTGAATACTTTGGTGCTATGGTCTCCTGCGCAGAAAGTTTGCCCATAAAACACGCACTCATGAAAACAAAAGAATACCTTAGTTTCATAAAAAGATTTACCACATAAACACGCCAATTCATAAAAAATTGTGTTCTTTGTCAAGTCATTGTAAAATTACATCATAATTCCGAAAATTGAGTGCTAGCATGAATATTTTACGTCATCCAATTTACAATTTTGCTAATCTACTGACTGTATGTAATTTGTTACTCGGTGTATTTAGTATTACTTGTGCTTTTAACGGGGTGTTAGACTGGGCGTGTTATGCACTTTTGCTTGCCATGATGTGCGATTTTTTCGATGGCATGTTTGCACGGATTTTAGGAGTGAATGGTGAGTTTGGAAAGCAATTAGATTCGTTGGCAGATATGGTGTCTTTTGGTGTGGCTCCGGGGGCTTTGATGTTTGTAATGATTATAATTGGAATTGATATTGACGCTTGGAATCATTTAGCATCTACCAATCGAGGTTGCGCTGTATCGGCTAATCAATTTACACAACTTAAAATCCAAGAATGGTCGGATGCTTTTTTTTACCAGATAAAAGATGGATTTGAAATGAAAAATCCATGTATGCCAACTTCCCAAAATAATCCTTTCAACGCATCTATAAAATTCTTGCCCTTCATAGCTCTTTTTATCCCCTTGTTTTCAATGTTGCGTTTAGCAAAATTCAATATTGATGTTAATCAAAAAGACTCGTTTATTGGTGTTCCTACACCGATGAGCACACTATTTTTTATGTTTTTTCCTTTGTATTTTTCTATGAATTTCGATGTTTTATCCGAGTTGCCTAAAGGAGTCTATTTTTTATTTGATTGTTACTCATTGGCGGTGATCGTAATTGTTTTTGCGGCATTGATGATGGTTCCGATTCCCTTGATTGCGTTAAAATTTAAATCTATTCAATTTAAAGAAAATATCTTTCGGTTTTTACTTGTTGGTTTTTCGTTAATAAGTATACCCATTTTTGACTTGTGGTCATTGCCATTTATACTAATTTTGTATATCGGATTATCACTTTTACAACGTATTTTAACCCAGAAAAATGAAATTTAAAGCGGAAATAGATGTAATGCCTCACGAAGCTTTGTTGGATCCCCAAGGCAAAGCAGTTACAAACTCGATGAAAACAATCGGATTGTCATCTATAGATGGTGTTCGTATTGGAAAACATATTTGTCTACATGTGGAGGCAGCATCATTAGAAGAAGCGAATAAGCTCGTGGATGAGGCATGTAAAAAAATGTTGGTAAATCAAATAATGGAAGCATATCATTTCACTGTGAGTGTCGCCTAACAATTACTTTAAAAGCTTTAATCACAATACTCTTCAGTACGGTCCAACTATCTTTTTTCCTAACTCATGGGAATGTGTTTTAGGTAAATTAGGAGAGGACGAACTGAAAAATGATAACTATGGCATTGGTATACCCATTAATCAAAGAATAAGTTTATTTCAAAAAATAAAATCAACTCTTTTAAAGTCAAAACAAGAACTCAGTGTATTATACTGTCAAGAAAGTGGTTTATCAAAAGCTAGATTTCTACTTGAATTTGAACGTATTGTATTACAACTAGATCATTTTTCCTCTTTTCTAGAAAGAGGAAAATTAGCCGATACGAAAGAGTGTAAATTAATCAACGGTACTGAGGTTTCATTTATTCGAGTTATACAACCTGTAGGGCGAGTACTTGTTATCGGTGCAAGTAATTTCCCTTTAGCTTATTCTGCAATTGGAGGAGATGTAATCTCTGCACTTGCAGCAGGTTGTTCGGTATGTTATAAGGCGCATCCTTTCCATATTGGTACAAGTTTACTAGTTGCTGAATTGATTGAAAAATGCCTGATAGATTTGTCTTTGCCAGCTCATATTTATGTTCATTATGTAGACAATCACGAGCACAAGGTTACCAATAACTTGTTACATTCAGGAAAAATTAATGCAGTTGGTTTTACAGGATCTCAAGACGTTGGACGTTTATTAATGAATACATGTGCAGCCCTTCCTATTCCTATTCCTGTATTTGCAGAAATGGGTAGTGTAAATCCAGTAGTTTTACTTTCTGAAGGACTTGCAACAAACTCGGCGTCATACGCAGAATTATTGGCTAAATCTATATCAAATGATGCAGGTCAATTTTGTACAAAGCCAGGAATAATTTTTTATCCGAATTCAACAAGTGGAGAAGGATTCAAAGGGGATCTTATTTCATCTTTCGCGAAGCAGCCTCGCTACCATATGCTGCATCCCATGATACAAAAACGTTATCAACTGGCAACTAATCAATTATTGATGTGTAAGGAAGCAAATCTATTGTACCAGGAATTAGGTGAGAACAGTATTCAAGGTGATAAAATTGTTGTGGAATTACCCGCTAGTACTATGATTTTAAATCCAGAAATTTGTGCAGAAATATTCGGGCCATGTGTAATACTAGTTGCCTATGAAAGTAGAGAGGAATTATTGAGACTCCTGAGCAAATTAGATGGGCAATTGACGGGAACAATTTTAGGTGAAAGATCAGACATCGTGCTGCAAGAAGTTCTTTCCATATTTAGCAAAATTTGCGGAAGGGTCATTTTTGATGGCGTGCCCACTGGAGTCAACGTATTAGCAACAATGCAACATGGCGGTCCCTATCCAAGTTCTAGTGATGTACGCTTTACTGCGGTTGGAGAAAAAAGTGTTTGGCGCTTTGCGAGAGCTGTTACTTTTCAGAATTTTTAGCATATACAGAGACTATTAATGTGTAATTTTGATTAAAATTTAATAAAATGAGTGAAGAAACGACAAAAAATTCTAGTGGGTTAATTTACTTAGTTCTGATTATGCTACTCCTAGGTGGTTTATCTTTTGTGGCATACAAGTGGTCCGATGTTAGAACACTAAACGAGGAGTGTGCAAATGAAAATGCTTTACTGGAAAGTGAAATTAAAGATATGGAGCAAATGATGTCAGGTTATGTGGGTGAGATGTCAGATGATATGCGCAAAGATTTGAAAGCAATGCTCCAAACATATGATGACTTGATTAAAAAAGATTCAACGAAATCTGATTCCTTAAATGCACAAAAAGCGGAGATAATGGAACTCATGAATCAATTAGAAAAAAACAAGAAAATGTCAGCGCGAGAATTGTCAAAAATGAGAAGGGAGAACGAAACCTTGAAAGGTATTATGAGGGGTTACGTGCGTCAAATTGATTCTTTATATACCTTAAATAAACGCCTTGAGTTGAATTTAGATGAAACTTCTACCCGATTAAACGAGACATCAATTGAGAGGGACACCTATAAAAAAGAGGCAGAGGAGAAAGGGGAGCAGGTTAAAAAAGGAAGCAAGCTAAGGGCTTACAATATCAGTTCCGGGGCATTGCGTATGAAAACAAACAATACTACTGAAGCTACTGATCGTGCGAAAAAAGTATACCAGCTTAAGTCAAGTTTCACGCTTCAAGAAAATGTTTTGGCAATTGCAGGAAGAAAAACGGTTTACATGTCAATTACGGCACCAAATGGACAAGTATTACAATCGCGAAGTTCAAATATTGTTTCAACAGATGTTGGATCTATTGCCTATTCAGACAAAAAAGATGTGGATTATAATAACCAAGCAGTTGACGTTACTATTTATTATGACGTGAACAGTGATTCAATTGAGAAAGGCACCTACCGTGTCCGGTTATTTTGCGAGGGGGTAATGATTGGAGAGGATAGTTTTGTCTTAAAATAAATTGAAAAGCATATGACAGCAGCTATAGATCAAGGGTATGTTTCGGTTGACATAACTGAGAATGGGGTGGGTACCATTACATTTGGACACCCATTGAGTAATTCATTGCCAGGAAAAATACTTCGCAAACTTGCAGATACAATAACAAATTTAGGAGTACAAGAGAACGTAAAAGTAATTGTATTGCGCTCAGAGGGGGATAAAGCTTTTTGCGCAGGAGCTAGTTTTGATGAATTAATTGCAATTGAAGATTTTGATTCAGGCAAAACTTTTTTCTCGGGGTTTGCGCACGTAATAAATGCATGCAGATCTTGTCCTAAATTTATTATAGGACGAGTGCAAGGCCGAGCAGTTGGGGGAGGTGTTGGAATCGCCTCAGCCGTAGACTATTGTTTAGCTACCAAAAGAGCTGACATAAAACTTTCGGAGTTGGCCGTAGGAATTGGTCCATTCGTTGTCGGTCCTGCTGTTGAAAGAAAAATTGGATTATCAGCAATGAGTGAATTAGCTATTAATGCAACAGAATGGAGATCTGCTGATTGGGCAAAAAAGAAGGGTTTATACACCGACGTTTTTGAAACAGAAGTGGAACTAGATAAAGAAATAAACCGTCTAGCTTTACAGCTTTCCAATTCTAATCCAGAGGCGATGTATATGCTTAAGCGTGTTTTTTGGCAAGGTACTGAACATTGGTCGGAATTACTACTAGAAAGAGCAGAGATGAGTGGCAAATTGGTTCTTAGTGCTTTTACGAGAAATGCAATTAATGCATTTAAAAAGAAATAGCACCTAATTTTTTAATTTTACTTTTGTTAGTTAAAAGAATTAAGTTATCTTTGCACCCCTAATTTTAGGGAAAAGTATAATTTTTTAAACAAAATTTACCGTGAATACATTAAGTTACAGAACATTATCGGGAAATACTGAAACGGCAAACAAGAAGTGGTTTGTTGTTGATGCAGAAGGTCAGCCCGTTGGACGTTTGGCAAGTAAGGTTGCTAAAGTTATCCGTGGAAAGTATAAAACGTGTTATACTCCTCATGCCGATTGTGGAGATAATGTGATTGTAATTAATGCAGAAAAAGTAGCGTTTTCTGGAACAAAACTCCAAAACAAAGAATATGTAAGATTTTCGGGTTATCCTGGGGGTCAACGTTTTACTTCTGCTGAGGAAATGCTTAAAAACCATCCAGAGAGATTAATTGAAAAAGCAATTAAAGGGATGTTGCCGAAAAATGCTTTGGGAAGAAAATTATATACCAATTTGAAAGTATATAAAGGTTCAGCTCACAAACATGATGCTCAGCAACCTGAAGTATTAAATCTTAATACACTTAAATAAAAAGCATGGAAGTAATCAACGCATTAGGAAGAAGAAAAACAGCAGTTGCTCGTGTTTACCTTACAAAAGGAAAAGGAAATATTTCCGTAAACAAAAAAGAAATGATTGAGGCTTTTCCAGTAGATGTGCTTCAAGCAAAAATTAACCAACCTTTCCAACTAACTGGCACCGTAGGACAATACGACGTGAAAGTCAATGTTGCGGGTGGTGGGATTAATGGACAAGCAGAAGCGATTCGTTTAGGAATTTCAAGAGCCTTGGTAGAAGTGTCAGCTGATTACAAACCGATGTTGAAAGTAGAAGGACTCATGACGCGTGACCCGAGAATGGTCGAGCGTAAGAAACCTGGTCAACCGAAAGCACGCAAGAAATTCCAGTTCTCTAAACGTTAATCGTTTAGTCTGGTCGTTTAGCATCCAAATGTTGGAGTACCTTGAGTATTCTCACCCTCCTTCATTGATGAATATATTAAAATAGGAACGTAAACAAAAAAAAATATGTCTAAATTATCTTTTGAAACATTATTAGAAGCGGGTGTTCATTTCGGACACTTGAAAAGAAAATGGAATCCTGCGATGGCTCCTTATATTTTTGAGGAGAAAAAAGGAATCCATATTATTGATTTGAATAAAACAATGGTTCACCTTGACCAAGCTTGCGCAGCGATGAAGCAAATTGCAAAGTCAGGGAAGAAAGTATTGTTCGTTGCTACGAAAAAACAAGCGAAAGAAATTGTTTCAGAGCGTGTAACTAAGGTTAATATGCCTTTTGTCACTGAGCGTTGGTCTGGTGGAATGTTAACAAACTTTCAGACGACGAGAAAATCAATTCGCAAAATGACCTTGATTGACAAAATGAAGTCTGATGGTTCTTGGGACACCTTGAATAAAAGAGAAAAATTATTCAAAACACGTCAACGTGAGAAACTGGAAAAAACATTTGGATCCATCGCCGACATGACACGACAGCCTGCAGCAATATTCATTGTTGATATCCTTAAAGAACACATTGCGTTAGCTGAAGCTCGAAGATTAGCTATCCCAACGTTTGCAATGGTCGATACAAATTCTAATCCTAAACTTGTTGATTTCCCAATTCCAGCAAATGATGATGCCACGAAATCAATTGCATTGGTTCTTGACGAAATTTGTAATGCAATCAGAGAAGGTTTAGAAGAGCGTAAAAATTTAAAGTCAACGGATAAAGAAGAAGCTGCCGAAACTACAGCTGTAGTTGAGAATGCAACCGAGGAATCTGCGGAATAATCGTCTAATTTAAATAAACATAAAACATGTCAATTACAGCATCAGATGTAAATAAATTGCGCCAACAAACCGGCGCTGGAATGATGGACTGCAAAAACGCATTAGTAGAAGCTAATGGTGATTTTGAGATGGCAGTTGATATCTTAAGAAAAAAAGGTCAAAAAATAGCTGCTAAAAGAGGTGACAACGAAGCAAAAGAGGGCGTTATTCTAGCCCAAGCATCTTCTGATTCTAAAACAGGAGTTATTTTAACTCTTAACTGTGAAACAGATTTCGTTGCAAAAAATGATGGTTATGTAAGTTTGGTTCAGTCATTATTAGATTTAGCTTTGGATAAATTACCTGCTTCGGTAGATGAGTTAAAAGCTTTAGCATATGACGATAAATTATCTGTAGCTGATAAAATTACTGAGCAAATTGGTGTAATTGGTGAAAAGCTTGACTTGTCAAACTACGCAGTAGTTAAGGCTGAAAGAGTTGTTGCATATAATCACCCTGGAAATCGTTTGGCTACTTTAGTCGGATTTAATTCAAACTCAGAAGCAGTTAAAGAGGCAGGTCGTCAAGTTGCAATGCAAGTAGCTGCAATGGACCCTATCGCTATTACGAAAGATGGTGTTGACGCCAAGACAATTGAAAGAGAATTAGAAGTAGGAAAAGAACTTGCAATTCAAGAAGGAAAGCCTGCTGAAATGGCTGATAAAATTGCTCAAGGAAGACTTAATAAGTTCTTTCAAGAAAACACATTGTTGAGCCAACAATTCATTAGCGATAATAAATTAACGGTTGAACAATTCCTTACGAATTCAGAAAAAGGATTAACCGTTACAGAATTCAAAAGATTTTCTCTAAGTTAAGAAACGTTCATTTAAAAAAGCTATCGAGAGATAGCTTTTTTTTTACCCAAAAAGTAAATAAAGAAATTACATTTGTCTTAAGATTAATATGAAATATAAACGTATACTTTTAAAACTTAGCGGAGAGTCCTTGATGGGTTCTAAACAATTCGGCATTGATAATCAACGATTGGCTGAATATGCTGAGCAGATCAAAGAGGTACTAAGCAGCGGAATAGAGGTAGCAATTGTTATTGGAGGAGGAAATATTTTTAGAGGTGTTCAAGCTGAACAAGGTGGGATGGACAGAACTCATGGGGATTATATGGGAATGTTGGCTACGATGATTAACTCAATGGCTCTACAAGCGGCATTAGAATCAACAGGTGTGAAAACACGATTATTGTCTGCAATTGAAATGAAAGAGATTGCGGAACCCTTCATTCGAAGAAGAGCAGTTCGACACTTAGAAAAGGGTCGTGTTGTAATATTTGGTGCCGGAACCGGAAATCCATTTTTTACAACGGATTCGGCGGCATCCTTAAGAGCGATTGAAATTAATGCGGATGTTATTCTTAAAGGCACGCGTGTAGATGGCATATATACTGCAGATCCTGAAAAGGATAAATCAGCAACGAAGTTTGATTGTATTACTTTTGATGAAGTGTATGCCAAAGGGTTGAATGTAATGGATTTGACAGCATTTACGTTGTGTAAAGAAAATAATCTTCCTATCATTGTTTTTGATATGGATACACCTGGAAATCTGAAAAAATTATTGGACGGAAAAGCGGTGGGAACAACAGTTTGTAATTAATTTTGTGATATGACAGAAGAATTAGAACTGATTTATGATGAATTCAAGGGATCAAATCAAAAGACCTTGGATCATTTAGAGAATGAATTAATAAAAATACGAGCGGGTAAGGCATCTCCTGCCATGCTTCAAGGAGTTATGATAGAATATTATGGCGCAATGACTCCATTGCAGCAAGTTGCGAATGTAAATACCATGGATGCCCGAACTATTGTTGTTCAACCTTGGGAAAAGACCTTGCTCAATGATATCGCGAGAGGAATCATCAATGCAAACTTAGGCTTGAATCCGCAAAACAATGGAGAGCAATTACTTATTGCAGTTCCGCCACTAACGGAAGAAAGAAGAAGAGATTTGGTCAAAAGAGCAAAGTCGGAAGCCGAACATGCAAAGGTTGGAATTCGTAACCATCGCAAAGATTCTTTGGACATGATCAAAGATTTAAAAAAAGATGGTCTATCTGAAGATATGGAAAAGGATGCGGAGGAAGAAGTTCAGAAAATTACGAATGCTTACATTAAGAAAATCGACGATTTAGTAGAGATAAAAGAAAAAGATATAATGACTGTTTAACGGTCTTTTTTATCCGCTTTAAATTTTGCAACCGCGCGATTTAGTCTATCGTTAATAGCCTTTCCTATTCCTTGATCAGGTGCTGACTCAATATATATATGAGAGAATTCTTGTCGGTCCATCTCGTGTAAGGTTGCATAAAGTTTCCTTGCTGCTTCGTTAAGATCTCCAGATTCCGTCAATACGCGAACGTTTTGAGAGGGGAACTTTTCCAATATTTTGGAAATAAAAATAAAACCAACATTTTCCTCGTATGTCTGATTTGAACCATAAAAACTACAAGGTGTTGAAGGTGCGTAATGGTATTTTACCATACCGCTGGTAATAGGTACTTTGTCTTCGTGCACTTTTAATCCCGGTAAATAACCGATATGTTGTCCTAAATCTTCAGGTGTAATACTTCCTAATCTGTAGATTACTACTTCAGTTCCTTCAATTCCGATAATAGTAGATTCAATACCTCGTTCACATTCTCCACCGTCAAAGACATATGAAATCTTGCCATCTAATTGATCAACCACATGATGCGCACGAGTTGGGCTCAATTTACCGTATAAATTTGCACTAGGTGCAACTACAGGAAATCCTAATGCTTTAATTATATTTAGTGTATTAACATTATCTGGAATTCGAACAGCAACTCTGTTATTTCCTGCTGTTATTAATTCGCTAACTATGGCAGATTTATTCATTAAAAATGTAAGTGGACCTGGACAAAACTTTGTCGCCAATTCTTGAAATATTCTAGGAAACTCTTCAACATATAAATGAATTTGTTCAATGGAATCCACATGTAAAATAAGTGGGTTAGAGGTAGGTCTTTTTTTTACTTCAAAAATTTTTTTTACAGCGTCTTCATTGGAGAAATTAGCTGCTAATCCATATACCGTCTCTGTAGGTATGGCTACTAGTTCTCCTGATTTAAGTAAGTTAACTACCTCTGCGATATCATTTCCAACCTTGGTCTTCACATCCACAAAGATACGTCATTTCATTAGCTTCGAAAACTCATTTTTTTTCATTGCATTGCGTGATTTGTGCTATATTTGTTTGTTTAAAATCAATCTAAATAAGATGAAACTTGTGTTGGCAGATAGCAACGATTTGATTCGCATTGGATTACGCACTATTTTGACCAATGAATCTAAAGCTACTATTGTTGGTGAAGCTCAAAATGAGAAAGAATTACTAACACAAGTAAAATCATTTGAGCCTCATCTTGTATTGATTGACTATACTTCTGATGGTTTTTCAATTGATGTTATTCCGAGGTTAGTCCAATTGAATAAGGCACTTAAAATAATTGCCATTACGCCTGAACAAAGCGCCCAAGTTTTGGTAGATGCATTGCGCTCTGGGGTAACAAGTTATGTGAAGAAAGACTGTGATTTAGCCGAAATACAGGATGCAGTTAGGGAAACAAGCCGAGGGAATAAATTTTTTTGTGGGCAAATTCTTGAAACTATTCAAAAAGCAAATATTGATGTTGATGATTTAGATGTTAGCTCATTTACATGTGAGGCAATTACACTTTCTGACCGTGAAAATGAAATCATTGTTAGAATTTCAGAGGGTTTAACGAATGAACAGATTGCTGAGCAGTTATTTTTAAGTAAGCATACGGTTAACACACATCGAAAGAATATTATGGGAAAATTAGGTGTTAAAAATACAGCGGGTATTGTAATGTATGCTGTAAAGACCAATTTAGTATCACCAAATAAATTTCTTTTTGCGCCAATCTATTAAAATTGTAAAATTAATTTCAGATTGATTCGCCGATTGGTTAAGTAGTTTGGAACAGAGAAGAATGTGCCATTTACATCTTGAATCCATTGTTTCGACAACACATTTCTAATACCTAAAAGGTTAAAAATTTCAAGGCTTATCTCTGCATTTTCAACTAAACCAACATTTGCACGTTGCATTTTATTTCCTTTCTTAGAAAGTAAATCATACGAGAAACCTATATCCACACGGAAATATGATTTCATTCTTAAGGTATCTTTATAACGCTCTCTATCTGGTGGTCCGTAGGGTAATCTTGAGCCATATTGTAATCCCATTTGAACAGAAAACTGTTCGAAACCAGGCATTTGATCTTGAATTAATGTCCCAATGGTTAGTAATTGATCTGTAGGTCTTGGAATAAATTCTGGTTCAATAACTGCAGAGTCAACTACTAGTTGATCCTCGCTGTAACCAAAAATTATTCGTTCTCCAGCTTGATTGTAATATGCTATGTAAGAATCTCCTTCGATATCTTCTTTAACGGCCATAAGTCCAATTTTGAAGAATGATTCTATTCCAGAGACAAATTCACCGTTAATGTTTGCATCGATACCATAAGCAAACCCTCTGGCATTATTGCTAGCATAGTAGCGGGTTCTCACATTATCAATCTCGTAGGGATTGATGTTCCATAAATATTTGTAGTAAACTTCTGAACTTAATTTGAATGGTGTATTCCTACCCCATAATTGAAAGTAGTAATCCGTTCCTAAAATAGCATGAAGTGATTTTTGTGATTGAACGTTAAGTTGTAAGTTCCCTCCAAAATCCCGGTATTCTCGGTAAAAGGGAGGTTGATAATATAAACCGGTTGCAAAACGATAAACTACTTGTCTTCTTACTAACTTATCATTTTGCACCATGTAATTTCTGGGAAAGTACTGTAATGAAAATCGAGGTGTTACATAAATTTCTTGATTAACGGATGTGTATCCAAACCGCGAACCTATGGAGATTGCCCATTTTGCAGCAGATTCCTGTAATGTATCTTGCCATATTTTCTTGCTAAATGTTCCAGCTTCAAATTTTTTGTATGGAATAGCAAGAATGTATTGTTTTTTTATGTTTGAACGGATGATATTCCATTGTAAAAATGCCGTGGTTCTTGTCCCTGTTAGTTGTGCCCTATTTTTTAAGGTTTCAAATAGTTCTACCTCGTTCGGAGAGCCTTGTGGCAAACTATAGCCAGCAGAATCAAGTAATTTCCATTCGCTCAAGGTATCTGAAAATTGATCTAATTGAAAGTTCACACCCCATTTGAGTTGATGCTGCTCCAAATACTTTACTGTTTTAAGTGGTTTGAAACGAAAATCTCCTTCATGATATACATTTGCAATGCTTACTTTTAATCGATTTCTACCATGGTTTAAAAAAGATCCTACCCCTAATACCGCGATGGAATCACCAAATTCTTCCTTTGAAGGGTCCGTTTCTAATTGATTGATATAGTATTGTCCGAGAATATCAAAATATTCTTTTTCGTCAGAATAAAATAGGGTGGAATAGAAGTCTAAATTTAATTGTTTGGATGGTCTATATTTCAGCGCAAGTCCTCCCATACTTGTTTCAAATTTTGTTTGCTCTTCTCCTTCAAAGTATATCATAAATGTATATGCTTCGTTGGCAACGCCGAAATCTGTTTTTTGTGTTTCAGGTCTAAACCTAAAATTATTTGAGGAATAATGGCCTAACATGACTAAATCCAATTTTTCAGTTAGTGCATAGGTGCCTAGAAATTGTGCGTCCATAAATACTGGATTATAAGCACCTTTCGTTGGTAATGAATTAAGTAGATAGCCGTTTGATCGGTAACGAGAACCAATCAAATAATTAAATCTATGATTTACACGATGTCCTATATACCCTTCAACACCAAGCAAAGAAACTATACCCCCGGACTCAAGACTATCAGGAGATTTGTAGGTGATATCTAAAACTGAGCTTAATCTATCCCCATAATTTGCTTGAAATCCTCCAGCTGAAAATTGTAGTGATTGCACCAATGAGCTGTGGATGAAACTCATGCCTTCTTGTTGTCCACTTCGTGTCAAGAACGGGCGATATACTTGAAAACCATTGACATATACAAGATTTTCATCGTAATTCCCACCGCGAACATTGTAATTTGATGTTAATTCATTATTACTTGTAGCTGGTGTACTATACACCAAGCTCTTTTCAACCGAACCGGTAATTTTCCGATAGTCTAATGGTTTTAGGTATTCAATTTCGAACGGATCTTTTTTTTCTTCAATCAAAGTAATTTGACCAATGGTGGACACGTCAAATTTGATCGTTTCCAAATATTGTTCATTATTTCCATTGACAATAGTTTCTCTTCGGATTATTTGACCATCGTAGCGATACCTGATTTTTAGTGTATCTCCTTTGGTTGCGATAAAAGAGTAATTACCTAACGAGTCACTGATAAATGTATTTCGCTTATATGTGGAAACATCAACCAAAACACCTTGAAGGCCTTTATTGTTTTTAGAAACACATTTACCATTCATTTTTACAAGCTGTGCATTAGTCGACCACAAGTTGAGGAGCATAAAAACCAATATGCAAATGAATTTCATGTGTGCAAAAATAAACCTTTAACGCGTTTATTCCGTATTTATTTTTTAGTGTTTGGGCATCGCAATATAAAAGAGTAATTTTGTAAATAATGATAAGGAGATCTCTCTCGTATATCCTGAATCAAAACCATTAATGAATAAAAATTAGGTATGAATCTTAACCCTCAAATCCAAATGAAATATATGCAATTGGTAACTCTAATTCTCCTAATGAATTTAACCTGTTTGTTTGGTCAATTTTCACCAGAAAAGTTTTTTGGTTACCCAATTGGAACTGCATTTACACGGCATGATCGTGTGGTAGATTATTTTCAGGAATTGGAAGATAATTATCCCTTAATGGTTAAAACAGAGTCTTACGGTAAAACATATGAAGGTAGAGAGCTTCTTACTGTATTTATCGGTTCAGAGGAGAATATCAAAAACTTACAAGGAGTAAAAAATAATCATTCATTGCTTGATAAAGAAAATATAGCAATCGTTTGGTTGAGTTATAATGTTCATGGTAATGAAAGTTCTGGAACGGAAGCAGCCATGCAAACTGCCTATAGATTACTCACCGATAAAAAAGACTACCTCAAAAATGTTCTAGTAATTATCGACCCATGTTTAAATCCGGATGGCCGTGACAGGTACGTTAATTTTTACTATCAATATGGAAATGCACCTTATGATGTTCAGGGATTTTCGGCAGAGCATAATGAAACGTGGCCTGGTGGCAGACCCAATCACTATTTATTCGACTTAAATAGAGATTGGGCATGGATGACACAAATTGAATCAAAGCAGCGAGTTGCAGTTTATAATCAATGGCTTCCTCATGTACACGTAGATTTTCACGAACAAGGAATTAATGAACCTTACTATTTTCCCCCAGCTGCCGAACCTTATCATGAAGTGATTACCAATTGGCAACGTGATTTTCAAAAAGAAATAGGTAAAAATCATGCTTCTTATTTCGATAAAGAGGGATGGTTATATTTTTCTAAGGAAATTTTTGACTTGCTCTATCCTAGTTATGGCGATACATATCCAACCTACAATGGAGCCATTGGTATGACTTACGAACAGGGAGGAAGTGGTCGAGCTGGACTAGCTGTTATCACACAAGTAGGTGATACGCTAAAACTTTCTGATCGAGTAAAACATCATGTTACAACTGGCTTATCGACCGTTGAAATGGCTTCGAAAAATGCTCCAACATTGATTAAAGAATTTAAGTCTTTTCATGGCTCAAAAAACTATAAATACAAGTCATTCGTATTATCGGGCGAAGAGCAACGTATTTCCTCTTTACTTGAATTATTAAATAATAATCAGATTGACTATTACCTTTCAACAGAAAATTCATCGGTCAAGGGGTTTAATTATGCAACTAAGAAACAAGAACAGGTTAAACTGACAGGAAAAGAACTAGTTATTTCTACAAATCAGACGAAAGGGACTTTGGTGAATGTGTTGTTTGAACCGAAAACCTTTTTAACTGATTCTTTGACATATGATATTTCAGCTTGGACTCTTCCATATGCTTATGGATTGGATTGTTGGGCTACAACGGAATTAGTTAAACAAGGCGAGAAGAGAGGTGATATACAATCGATAAGTCTAAATTCACTAGACCAACTTGCTTATGCATATGTTGTTGATTGGAATTCTTTTCAATCAGCAAAATTTCTAGCACATGCGATGAAAGCAGAAATGAGAGTATATTATAATGAAAAAACCTTTGAAATTGATGGAAAGAAATTTAACCAAGGGTCGCTTATATTTTTGCGAGCAGAAAACAAAACAACTGATTTTGTAAAACACTTAACAAATTTAGCCAATCAATTTCAAGTCAAAGTGCATTCTATATCGTCAGGTTTTGTTGATAGAGGTGTAGATTTTGGTTCCTATTCGGTAAAACCAATAGAAAAGCCTAAGGTTGGAATTTTGATGAGTGAAGAATTTTCCTCATTGAGTGTTGGAGAAGTTTGGCACTTTTTTGAACAACAATTAATATATGATGCACACATTATTTGGAAGTCTGATATGTCTCGTGCATTAAGTCAGATAAATACATTGGTGATTCCTGAGGGTCGACATGGATTGGCAGATGATGAAGAATTTTTAAGATGGGTAAAAAATGGCGGGCATGCTATCGTAATGGGAAGTAGTGCCTCAGGATTTTGTAGAGAAGAATTTGGAATTTCTGAAAAGGAGATAAAAGATACTGCCAGTGGAATTCCATATGGTCAATACGAACGATCACAAATCAGTTCAACTATCATCGGAGCTATTTTTAATACGGAAATTGACCATACGAATCCGTTGTCTTTTGGATTGAAAAGATACCATACTTTAAAACTTTCATCAACTTCCTATCAAATGAAAGATGCTGCCGTTATCAAACTTGATTCACATGCTAAACCCGAAAATGGCTTTGTTGGATATAAAGTTCTTAGTAACCAATCAAACGCCTTAGTTGTTGGTAAAGCATCTTATGGAATGGGTAGTTTTACCTATCTCGTTGATAACCCATTATTCAGGGGGTTTTGGGAACAAGGAAAACTAGTTTTTAGTAATGCCCTTATATTTCGGTAATTACTTCAACTTATTGTCAAAGTAAATAGTTACGAGTGACAACATAGTTAGAAATGCTCCAATGCCAATTGTCCAAATTACATTAACAGGAAACATGATTAAAGGAATTGTTAAATACCGAATCATAAGTACAAAACCAAATGAGAGCATTCCGATTTTAATCCATCGCAGCGTGTCATTTGTAAAAGGAGATGGTTCCTCTATTGAATTTTTGTAGGAAACATAGAGAAGTATTAAAGCACCAATGAGTACTAAAAAACTCAATTTATCAAATAAACCAAGCATTGGATTGAGGTTAAAATCTTTTAATTGATTTGGCCCTTCAGACAAACCATCAAATAAAACGTCTTCAATTTCATCTTTTTGATCAGCAGCATCACCTTCAATGGTGGCAGATCCCAAAAGTATTTGTAATCCGGAGACGGAAATCTTATCATTTCCACTTTTACTAGACATATTCAGGTAAGGTGTAAAGGGCAATAAATATACAATAGCAATGATAATACATGCTATATTAGTCGGGGTTTTTAAAAATTTTAAATCCATATTATTAATAATAATTGATAAGTGCTTTTTTGAGATTCCTCAAAGCAATAATTTTATAAAAAAGGAGCCGATTTCGACTCCTTCAGTATTATTTGATAGTTATTATTTACTTAATAATTTCATGATTCTGACTTCTAGAGCTAAGAAGATAACAGCTATTAATGAAATCCATGCGCCCAGACCACCAATTACTTGATTATTTCCGAACGTATTAAAGCAATACCTTGGAAGAATTCCTAATCCCAAACCAATTACAATAACCTTGATTATTTCTAATTTTTCGTCATCTATTTTTGTTGGCTCATTGTTTGCTTTTTGGTAGTTTGTAAAGAGTAACAAAAGAGCTCCGACAACTACTAGAATACTTAATTTATCTAGAATTCCGTATGCTGGAGACCAAGAATCACCTGCACCATTTGGTTTTGGACCAAAAAGATATTCTTTAGCTCTTTCTATTTGATCACTTGTTGCTTGTTTTGCGTCTTTACCTTCTCGTTTTATTGTTAGATCGCTTACTAACATCTGCCATCCGGTAATGGTTGTCGTATTGGTAATTTTATCACTTCCTTCACCATACTCATCTTCAGCTTTCATATATGGTGTATATGGGATAAAATAACAAAGTATAATGGCGAATAATGCAAGGTGTACAGGTTTTTTAAAAAATTCTATGCTCATAGTAAAAAAGTTTAGTTGTAAAAAAAGGAGCCATTGTTAGGCTCCTTTGATAAATTATTTTTTTAGTAATTTATTTACCGATCAATTTCATAATTCTATCTTCAAGCGCCAAGAAAATTACAGCAAGTAAAGAAATCCATGCGCCTAAACCTGCACCTACTTCATCACTAGAGTCAATATAGAAGCAATATCTTGAAAAAATCATTAATCCCAATCCTATTAAAATGATTTTAGCCCAGCCCATTTTTTCTTCATCTAAAACAGGGGATTGATTAGCACTTTTTTGGTAAGCTACAAAAACCATTAATCCGGCTGCTATAACAATAAGAATGGATAATTTATCAAAAATTCCAAATCGTGCTTTCCAGTGCTTGTCATCTTTTTTAATTTCTGGCTTAGGACCAAAAAAGTTTTCATTCATTTTTTTTATTTCATCACCTGTTGGCTCTTTATAATTCTTGCCTTCGCCTGTTTCTTTTGCCGAACCAGTCAACATTCCCAACCCTGTTATGGTTTGAGTGGTCGTTTCCTTGTTATCACCTTCTCCCGTTTCCTGTACGCTTTTGTAATAAGGGGTCATGGGTAGAAAATAAATTAACACCAACAATAAAGCCGCGATGGTAGACGGCACTTTTAAAAAATCAAAATTCATAATATAAAGTTTTAAGTTATGAGCTAATTTAATATTTATAGTGTATAGAAAATGCGTAAATGATCGTGAAGTTATTAACAAGGTCATTGTTAGTATCTGAATTTCTTAAGTTTTATCCATAATATATTAACTAGATTTATTTGTTTTGAATTTCAAGAATTTACACTATCTTTGCAATGTATTTGAAAAGTTCGAGTACTACATAAAAATTATTTAAACAATATTGGAATGTATTTAGATTCAACTAAGAAGAAAGAAATCTTCGCAAAACACGGTGGTTCAGAGGTTAATACAGGTTCGACTGAAGGTCAAATCGCATTGTTCTCATTTAGAATTAGCCACTTAACAGAACACTTGAAAAAAAACAGAAAAGACTACGGTACGCAAAGAGCACTACAATTACTTGTTGGTAAACGTCGTAGCCTTTTAGATTATTTGAAAGGTAAAGACATTGAAAAATATCGTGCTTTAATAAAGGAATTAGGATTACGTCGATAATTCATACGTTAAGCAACGAAAATAATTTATTGAGAGGGGACATTCGGCTTTGGTCGAGTGTCTTTTTTTTTGGTATGTCGAAAATTGATTTTAGGACAATTAGATATTAGGATAATAAGATTTTAGGACAGTAAGACATTATATTAATAGATATTTGAGAGATTATTAATTGAGATTTGAAAAAAGCACACAATTTTAGAGAGTTAATTATTTGGAAAGAATCGATGAGTTTGGTGAAGAAAATATATGTGTTAACTTCTCAATTACCAAATGATGAACGTTTCGGTCTTGTTTCACAAATTAATCGATCTTGTATTTCAATTCCATCCAACATTGCCGAAGGTTCAGGAAGAACTACGGAAAAGGAGTTTTCTCGTTTTTTAGAAATAGCAATGTCATCAAGTTATGAGCTCGAAACACAACTAATTTTAATTTCTGAATTGTATGAAATCAACATTGAAGATGTTCTAATGGATTTAAAAAGTATTCAATTTAAAATCGGAGCCTTCAAAAGAAGGCTTTCCTAAAATCATAAGGTCATAACATCCTAATATTAACCATAAATAAGTAAATAAATAAAAATGAATATAGGTTTAAAAAAGTCAATGATTACCGGCGGCAAGGAGATTAGCGTCGAAACTGGAAAATTGGCAAAACAGGCTGATGGGTCTGTAGTGGTTCGCATGGGCGACACCATGTTATTAGCAACTGTGGTTGCAGCGCCTGACGCGAAAGAAGGTGTAGATTTTTTACCGTTAACAGTGGATTATCGCGAGAAGTATGCGGCAGCAGGAAGATTTCCAGGTGGATTCTTCAGAAGAGAGGCGCGTCCATCTGAAACGGAGATTTTGGTAATGCGCTTGGTGGATCGTGCTTTACGTCCTTTATTTCCAGATGATTATCATGCAGAAGTTCAGGTGATGATTCAATTGATGTCTTATGACGGAGTAAATAATCCAGATGCACTTTGTGGATTGGCAGCTTCATCAGCAATTGCAGTATCGAATATTCCATTTAATGGCCCAATGTCTGAAGTAAGAGTTGGGCGTGTGGATGGTCAATACATCATCAACCCAACAATGGCTGAAATGGCATTGTCTGATATCGACGTGGTTATTGCCGGAACGATGAAAGACATTAACATGTTGGAAGGTGAAATGCAAGAGATTTCTGAAGCTGAATTAGTGGAGGTATTCAAAATTGCTCATGCTGCCATTAAAGAACAATGTCAATTCCAATTGGACTTAGCAGCTGAAATTCCAACGGCTAATCCGAAGAGAGAGTATTCGCATGAGACACACAATGAAGAGGTCAAAGCGAAGGTATACGAACTTGCAATGGATAAGTGCAAGGATGTCGCTCGAATGGGATTAGCAAATAAAGCGAAGAGAACCGAATTGTTTGACGAAATCAAGGCAGAAGTTAAAGCAGCATTTACAGAAGAAGAATTGGCAGAAGTTGGAAAATTTATTTCTCCCTATTTTTCAGAAGTTAAGAAAAAAGCAGTTCGTTGGGTGATGTTGAATGAGCGCAAGCGTTTAGACGGACGTAACTTCGACGAAATTAGACCAATTTGGGCTGAAGTTGATTATTTGCCAATGGTTCATGGTTCCGCTGTATTTACAAGAGGTGAAACGCAATCATTGACAACACTTACATTAGGTGGTAAAATGGACGAGCAATTGATTGACGGAGCGACTTTTGCAGGAACAGAAAAATTCTTGTTGCATTATAACTTTCCTCCTTTCTCTACTGGAGAGGCAAAACCACTTCGTGGAACTTCAAGAAGAGAAATTGGTCACGGAAACTTAGCGTTGAGAGCATTGAAAAATGTACTTCCGGATGACAATCCATACACGATACGTATCGTTTCTGATATTTTAGAATCAAATGGTTCGTCTTCAATGGCAACAGTTTGTGCCGGAACCTTGGCATTAATGGACGGTGGAGTTCAAATCAAAGCACCAGTTTCTGGAATCGCCATGGGATTAGTAGCCGACGAAGGTAAATTTGCAATACTTTCAGATATTTTAGGTGACGAAGACCATCTTGGTGATATGGACTTTAAAGTCACAGGAACCGCAAAAGGAATTACGGCATGTCAAATGGACATCAAAGTAGATGGTTTACCTTACGAAGTCTTAATTCAAGCGTTAGAACAAGCAAAAGCAGGACGTTTACATATTTTAGGTAAAATAACTGAAACAATGCCTGCGCCGAGAGCATCCTTGAAACCGCAAACGCCAAGAATTGAAGCGTTTAACGTTCCGAATGAAATGATTGGAGCTATAATCGGACCTGGTGGAAAAATCATTCAAGGTTTACAAAAAGAAACGCATACAACGATTACAATTGAAGAGTTACCTACTGGTGAAGGTCGCGTTCAAATTTTATCGAACAATGGTGATGACATGAATGAAGCAATTCGCAAAATTCGTTTAATCGCGTTTCCTCCGACAGTTGAAGAAGGTGCAACATATACAGGTAAAGTGAAATCCGTAAAAGATTTTGGCTGTTTTGTTGAAATTTTACCTGGAACGGATGGTTTGATTCATATTTCAGAATTCAACTGGGATAAGGTTGCAAAAATGGAAGATGTGGTTAAGGAAGGTGATGTTCTTGATTTCAAGGTTGTTGGAAAAGATCCAAAAACGAAAAAGTGGAAACTTTCAAGAAAAGTTCTTTTGCCAAAGCCTGAGCGTCAACCAGAGGCGCCTCAAGCGTAATTAACAACTTGAAATAAGTTATAAACAAAGGCGGCTTCGGTCGCCTTTTTTAGTTTCTAGTTTATACCCGATTTACAATGAATGGTTATTTTTGAGGAAAAATTTAAAATGCGAACACTTATTTCCTTAATTTTAATCCTATCGATGGGTTATTTTTCATTAGCCCAAACCTTTGAGTCATTTAATTTTTCAGGAGCCTTGAATGCCAATGGTTGGACCACTCATAGTGGGATAGCTGGCCAATTTCAAGCTCTAACGACACTTTCTGATTGTCAAAATAACCTTTATCTTCAAGGTTTAGATCCAGCAATTGGAAATCGCACAACCTTTACTGCGGGTAATACTGAGGACGTTAACAAAGCGATCACCGGACTATCAGGTATTGGTTATTATTCCTTTTTATTGAAGGTTTCAAATACAACAGGATTATCAACAACAGGAGAGTATTTTACTGGTTTTGGTGGTACTGCAGGTGCTACAGTTACTGTTTTTGCTCCCAGAGTTTTTGTTAAGGCAGGAGTAACGCCAAATACCTTTTCTTTAGGTATTCAAAATACAACGGGAGGAACTCCTACCCCGACTCCTACATATTCAAGTGAATATCCAATAGGAACTACTGTTTTGGTCGTTATTAAACTTGATGCGACAACCTCTCCTATTCAAGCGTCACTATTTATTAATCCAACAGCAGGGGCATCTGAGCCTGTAGCTACTGTTGCGAATTCAGCAGGAACCAATCCTTTTGCCAATTTCGCTTCTATTTTTTTGCGTCAAGCAGGAACGTCAACTTCAGGTACGGGAAATCTTCAAATTGATGAGATAAGGGTTGGTTCAACATGGGAATCAGTAACCCCCGCATGTCAACAAATTTTAACTTGGTACCCTGATGCCGATGCCGATGGTTTTGGAGCTGCTTCACCTATTTTACAATCTTGTTGTCAACCAGCAGGTTACGTAGCGAATAATAATGATTGTGACGATAATAATGCATCTATCAACCCGAATTCTCTATGGTACGGTGATGTTGATGGAGACTCTTATGGTAATTTTAATGCAACATTTACAGGTTGTGTTCCACCCATAGGGTTTGTATTGAATTCTACAGATTGTGATGATTCGAACCCTGCTGTAAATTCACTAGCAACTTATTACCAAGACTTAGATCAAGACGGTTTTGGTAATTCATCGGTTTCTATTTCTAATTGTGGTCAACCGACGGGATATGTTTCAAATAATACGGATTGCGATGATTCAAATGCAATAGTAAATACAAATGCTTCAGAAATTGCAGACAATATTGACAACGATTGTGATGGATTAATCGACGAAGGTTTTGCTGTTCTAACGTGGTATTTAGATACTGATCAAGATGGTTTTGGGGGAACTGATTCTATTCAATCGATTTTATCTCCTGGTCCTAATTATATTTTGCAAGATGGGGACTGTGAAGATGCAAATGCAACAATCAATCCTAATGCACAAGAAACGTGTGACGGAATTGACAATAATTGTGATGGTTTTATTGACAACGGTTTAACTTTTATAACTTATTATGCTGATGTTGATGGGGATACTTATGGAAACATAAATGACTCCATTGTTGCTTGCTCTCAACCATCTGGTTATGTTTTAAACAACACGGATTGTGATGATACTAATTCGGCAATTAATCCCGGAGCTACAGATATTCCAATTAATGGTATAGATGAGGATTGTAACGGAGCTGACGCACCACTTTTACCTGTAAATCTTGGTATGTATACTTTCACAGGTACAACCGATTGCGCAACACAAGACAACGCTGTTTCTACGCAACCTCAAGGAGCGAATTTTTCATTGTTTAATGGTGCCGGAACTAATTGTGCAGCGGGTGGAGGAGTGTTTAATCGTTCGGGATGGAATGGTCTTAACAATGTTGATTTAACACAGTATAACGAATTTACAGTGGTCGCTGAGAACTGTAAGAAATTAAATTTGGATCGTGTGGCTTTTAAATTCAGGCCTAGTGCCTCTGCTGGATCTCCAATATGGCATTTGCGTTCAAGTGTAGATAATTTTGCATTGGATCTTGATTTTGGTACAGGCGTAAATGTTAATAATGCCTACCTAGATGATACAGTTTTCTTGGTAAATCATACTAATTTAGATCAAGTTACTTTTCGATTTTACATTACTGAGATGCTCGGTACTACCACAACATGGCGTATGGATGATGTATCATTATTTGGTAATATAATTTCAGTGACACCTCAACTTTATTACGCTGATCTAGATGGAGATGGTTATGGAGATGTAGCAAATGACACACTAACTTGTACGGCTCCAACAGGTTTTATTCTCGATAATTCAGATTGTGATGATCAAAATGCATCGGTTAACCCAATAACAGTTTGGTATTTTGATGCCGACAATGATTTGATTGGTGATTCAACTATTTCTTTTACAGGTTGTGTACCTCCTCCAACTGATTATGTTTTGATAGCTGGGGATTGTGATGACTCCAATCCCCAAATTTCTGGTCCTGTATTGTATTATGCCGATGTTGATGGTGATTTGTTCGGTGATAATTCAACCGCTCAAACCTTATGTCAAAATCCAGGTGTTGGTTATGTTACCGTTGTTGGCGATTGCAATGATTCGGATCCTTTGATTAATCCAAACGCAATTGAAATTTGTGATGGAATTGATAATGACTGTGATGGTTTGGCTGATGATGGACTTGTATTCGCTATGTATTATGTGGATGCAGATGGTGATGGATTTGGTGACGAAGCAACTGGTGTTGAATCTTGTTCTCAACCACAAAATACGATAACTGTTGGTGGGGATTGTGATGATGCAAACGACCAAATTTATCCAGGTGCGACTGAGATTTGTGATGCTGTTGATAATGATTGTGATGGCAGTACTGATGAAGGATTAAACTTTATTACTTATTACACAGACGCTGATAATGATGGCTTTGGAACTGGTTCAACCGGATTGAGTTTCTGTGAAATCCCAGGTCCAGGATTCAGCACGAACAACCAAGATTGCGATGATACAAATGGTCAAATTAATCCAGACGCCACTGAAATTCTAGATAACGGAATCGACGAGAATTGCGATGGTGTTGATGGAATTCTCAATGTTTCTGAACTTTCACAAGGGGAAATTGAGTTATTACCAAATCCTACAACTGATTTTGTACTAATTAATTGTAAGGAGATAGAGTCAATTGGTCGCTTGAAAATTCAAGAATTAAATGGAAAGGTTTTAATTTCACAACTATTGAATTTCCAAGAGCCAATAAAGATAGATGTTCAGCAACTTGCTTCAGGTGTATATTTAGTTGAACTTGCTACACCTAAAGGTTCTATGACTAAAAGATTAGTAAAAAATTAGAGACTAAGAATTTTTTGATTTAGCTGCTGGGTAGGAAGTCCCATGACATTTGTGTAAGATCCATTAATGCTTTCTACACCGATTAGGCCAATCCAATCTTGTATACCATAAGCACCAGCTTTGTCATATGGGTGGTAGTTGTCTACGTAATGACTTATCTCTTCTTTAGAAAGCTTTTTAAATTTAACGTGAGTAGTTTCACTAAATGGTAAGATTTTATCTCGATGCATTAATACTACTCCGGTGATAACTTGATGTTCATTTCCAGAGAGCATTGATAAATATTTAAGAGCCTCTTCACGATCTTTAGGTTTTCCTAAAATGGTACCATTGTATAAGACTATTGTGTCTGCACAGATGAGTAAAGTTTCTTCATTCGTTTGTGAAAGAAGATGTAAAGCCTTCTTTTTTGCGAGGTCGGCAGCTACTTCTTCTATGGGAATATTTACATCAATGATTTCGTCCATAGTTGGAATAAGTACTTCAAAATTATATCCGAGTTCTTTTAGAAGATTTTGACGTCGAGGTGATGCCGAACCAAGTACTATTTTCATCAGATATAAACGCTAAAGAGTGAACTAAGGCCAATCAACATCGAAAGTTTTAAAAATAGGTGGATAAAACGTATTTTCATATTTTTTCTAAATAGGTAACTAATCAATAGTAAGCCATTAAGAATAGCTGCTACACATAAAAAATAAATTTCATATCCATTCATTGGTTGTTCATTCAGTCGAAAGAAAATAATACCTAAGATTGTTGATAACTGTATAAAGCCTAAAGCTAGGAGAACAGCCGCCCTCACTCCAATTTTCATAGCAAGTGATTTTACTTGTATTAATTTATCTCCTTCAATATCTTCGGCGTCTTTAACTATTTCTCTTCCAATATTTTGAATTCCTGCACAAATCGCTAATAGAAGTATAAAGTTAACATTCAAGATATGTGACCATGTCTCTTCGTGATAAGGTGAGTAGGGTAAGTCTGATTCATTGAGAACGGAAAAAAACCATACTGATAACATAGGAACTAATGCAGTAAGAATACCTATCATACCATTTCCGAGCAATAATTTCTTTTTGAAATAGGTACTGTAGAACCATAGCATATTGATTGATAATAAATGCACAAAGGCAAAAATTAGTGTATTATATTTATAAGATAAATAAACGCCAATCGCAAATGCTAAGGAGTTAAAGGTCCAATGTAATATTATAACCCATCGTTTTTTAATATACTTCGAAACAATTAAACGATCGGGTTTATTAACCCGGTCTGCTTTAATATCAAAATAATCATTTATCATATTTCCAGCAGCAGCGATAAATAGAGTAGAGGCAATCAATAGGCCATAGTGCAACGGATTAAAAATTACTTTTTGGTAATTGTGCATGATTAATAAGTAATCAGCAATACCAATCATTGTTATGGTAATGATTAGCAAATTCAAAATACGAATAAGCCTTAAGAAATTCATCAATTGATTACTTTATATATGGTTCGACGATTGGCTTGATGAGCTTTTTCTTTCTCTTTCTCAATTTTAATTTTTTCAATATCATTATCTGAATAAATGGGTTGTGTAGCACCATATCCTTTGTAGCTAAGTCTTTCAGCCGGTACTCCTTTGTTGATTAAATAATCATGCACTGCTTTAGCTCTTTCCATTGAAAGTTTTATGTTATCTGAGGGATTTCCTCTAGAATCCGTGTGGCCACCTAATTCAATTTTAAGTGCTTTGTTTTGTAATAAATAGTTTGCAAATTCATTTAATTCGATTTTTGATTCCTCACGAAGTGAGGATTTGTTTAAATCAAAAAAGACATTTGCTAACACATTTTCTTTCTTACTGGTTAATGGATTTAATGGAATATTAAGGTGATAAGATTGCTGATCTTCAGGTAACTTCATGTCAAAATGTAAGGAATAAGGGAAATAACCAGGATATGTCACTTGAATTGCATAGGAATTATCAATGGGTAATGCAACAGTAAATGTTCCATCGACTGCATCTGCATCAGAAATAATTACAGTTTTTCCTGTAGTTAAATCACGTAATTCAAAGTGGCCAGGTAAGGGGGATGTGCTTTTTTCGTCAAAAACAAATCCATCAAAGTAAAAGGTTTTAGTGGGTTGTAATTCTGCAGGCAGCTCAAAATAGTACAAATCAAGGTTCCCATATCCACCACTTCTGTCTGAGGCGAAAAATGCTAATTCACCTGTTGGAGAAACCATCAAGGAATTTTCGTCAAAGAGTGTATTTATGGGGTATCCAAGATTTTCGGGTTTTGACCAATTTCCATTGGCATCAAGTCGCGTGACATAAAGGTCAGAACCTCCCATTCCAATGTGTCCACGTGAAGCAAAATAGAGCGTTTTTCCGTCAGGATGAATGTGTACTGACTCTTCTGCCTGAGGGGTATTGATATGATTAGGCATAGGCTTGGCTTCCCCCCATGTACCATCATTTTGTAAATAGGAAACATAGATGTCAGAATTCCTTTTTCCATCTTTTCCACGGACACCTCGTATGAAATAAAGCGTTTTTCCATCAGCAGAGAGAGAAGGTTGTGTTTCCCAATTTGATGAATTTATTTTACCTGGAAGGTTAATTGGATCTGACCATCGCCCTCCAATTTTCTTGGTGTAAAATAAATCGCAACTTCCTTTACCCTTTCGGTTAGGACCATAATATTGTCCTGATGCATCAGAGCAAGCTACAAAAATTAATCCTTTTCCATCTGGAGCAATACTTGGCGCCCCTTCATTGTTTTCAGTATTTATGTTTCGAGGTAGAGCTATTGATTTTGTCCATTCTTTCTCCACAAAATTCGAATAAAAAAAATCTTCTTGTTCATCTGATCTATCTCGTTTATCTCCACCTGAAACAGGAAGTAAGCGTGTAAACAATAGGGTTTTTCCGTCAACTGTTAGAGTTGGAAAATATTCCGAATAGGATGTATTAATTCCTGGGCCGATATTAATTGGATTAAATGGTTTAGGGTTTTGAATAGCATGTTTTGCAAATTTCGCACTCGCTTGTATTTTGTATGCTGAACCTAACCATTCCTCGGGTGCTTCTGGGTTTTTTAAGAAAACTTCGATGTTGTTTAACGCGTTGTCGTAATCTCCAATGGCAATTTGAAGAGATGCAAGGTCATAATTGGTGGCACTAATTAAACTATGCCTCGGATTTATTTTCAGTGCCTTCGTGTAATGTATAATAGCTTCATTGTAATTTCGCTGAGCTTCGTGATATCTTGCCTTAAGCAAATGCGCCTCAACAAAATTAGGATCTTTATCCAAAGACTTAACGAGTAGGGAAAGACCACTTTCGTAGTCTGGTAAATTTGTGTTTGGATTGATGGCATTTGGGGCTTGTCTTGCCTTTTCGTATAATTTAACTGCTTTTTTGCTCTTCGTGCTGTAGGTAAATTGACTAAAGCCATCTATACTGTTAATCAGAAAAAAGACGAATAATAAAAAGAATCGAATAGTTGCCATCAAGGTATGTTCATGTACTTATGTGTTTGTAACGAAATTTTCCATTTAGGGTTACTTTTTACATAAGTTACAATCCAATCGGTATTTCTTTCGAGATTACTCCACTCAGGTTGAAGATATAGTTGACAATTTGTTGTCAATTGTTTAGCATGTTCTTCGGCCCATTCGAAGTCGCTTTTGTGGTTAATAATAACTTTAAGTTCTTGTGCCTTCTCATAGGCTTCCTTGCAGGGCAACTTGAATTTTTTTGGAGAAAAGCAGTACCAATCAACTTCACCATTTAATGGATAGCATCCTGACGTTTCTATGGCTAAATAGATATTTTTTTTACGCAAGTTCATGGATAGGCTAGAAAGATCATGCATGGCAGGTTCACCTCCTGTAATTACTACAAATTGGGTAGCGGATTGTTCAGCATAATTACTGAGTTCCACAACAGAAATCTTTGGATGAGCCAATTCATCCCAACTTTCTTTAACATCACACCATACACAACCAATATCGCAACCTCCAAGTCTTATAAAGTAAGCACTTCTTCCGGTATGAAATCCTTCTCCTTGCACTGTGTGAAAATGTTCCATTACGGGTAAAAAATCCATAGATTTCTTGTTTAGATTTCAATTGATCAAAGGTACACAATCTGTTTTAAAGTGTTGAAAAGTTTAGAATTTCAGATTGCACTTAATTTATATATTTGTTTAAATAATCATTTATGAAAACTATTCTTACATCATTCGTTATTATTTTTTCATTTTCTTTGACGCTGGCGCAGCAAATTGGAAACTCAGATATGGAGCTCTGGGATAATGTTGGAGTATCTACTGAAGAACCTGCAAACTGGAACAGTTTTAAATCTGCACAAGGTGGTTTTACGTCTTTTGCCTCACAGCAAATTCAACGATCGACATCTATTAGAATAGGTGCTAGTGGTCAGTATTGTGCTAGGGTTTGGGCAAAATCTACGCTCGGAATTGTCGCAAATGGAAATATGACACTCGGTAGAATTAATATGGGGAGCACTACAGCAAATGACCCTAACAATTATAATATTTCGTTAACTGCAGACGCCAATTTTTCAGAGGCATTGACCGGAAGTCCTGATTCTTTGGTATTTTGGGTGAAATATACTGCAGCGAATGCCACAGATTCTGCGCGTGTTCATGCAGTTTTGCATGATGCGTATGATTTACGCGATCCAATTGATGCAAATTCTGCTTCACATGTAGTGGCTAGGGCAGAACGAAATTATCTTCGAACAAGTGGTTCTTGGGTTCGAATTTCAGTTCCTTTTGTATATTATGGTCCAGCGACAAATCCTGCATTTTTATTAGTGACTTTTACAACTAATAAAACGCCAGGCGGAGGAACAGCCAACGATGAAATTCTTGTTGATGATATAGAATTAATTTATAATTCAGGCACAACCAATCAACAAATGACTGCCAATGACGATGCTGCTTCAACAAATCAAAATAACGCGGTTACGATAAGTGTTTTAGCAAATGATATTGATCCTGAGAATAATATCTCAGTTTCAACAGTTACAATTGTTCAACAAGCTCAAAATGGAGTAGCTACTGCCAACCAAGATGGAACAATTACCTATACGCCAAACACCAGTTTCTTTGGTGCTGATAATTTCAACTACCAAGTATGTGATGGTGATTCACCTGCAACATGTGATCAAGCAAATGTTACACTCGTAATTAATCAAACTTCTGGAATTGAAGAAGAATCAATGCAATCCTATATTTCCTATAACAATGGTTTAATTCTGAAAAACATTTTTGGGAAACTGACTATTTACCATGTAGATGGAACACTTTTGAAAGAAATAGAGGCTGCAAATGCGAACCAAGTAAAATTAAAGAGTGGAATATATTTTATTCATTCCCCTAATTCTAAGAAATCATTTAAAGTAATGGCCTATTAAGAAATGCGGGGCCTATTCATTTTTTTTAGTTTTATTTCCTTCCTAGCTTTTGGTCAAAGTGGATCAATAGAGGGAATTGTGCGTAATGAAAAAGGCGAACCCTTACCTGGTGCTTCTGTCATTTACAGAAAGGATGTCACGATAGGAGCAAACACAGACGCTAATGGTTTCTATCAACTATCTGTTCCATCAGGATTATGTCGATTAATAGTTAGGTTTACCGGAATGCAAACCGATACCTTATCGGTAAATGTTGTCGCCAATCAAACCCAAAAATTAAACATTACACTAAAAGGTTTTGTAAAAGACTTAAAACAAGTCGACTTACGGGTGGGGAAATTCGATAAACCTTTAGAGGAACAAACGGTTACCATGTTGGTATTACGTCCCGAGCTGATTGAGAATAAAAATACAAGAAGTATTGAAACAGCCTTAGATCAAACTCCAGGACTTAATATTTTAGATGGTGAACCGCAAATAAGGGGAGGTAGTGGCTTCACTTTTGGTGTCGGCTCCAAGGTGGCTGTTATTGTGGACGATATGCCGATGCTTTCCGGAGATGCCGGTAGACCAGAGTGGGGGTTCATTCCAGTTGAAAATATTTCGCAAGTAGAGGTTATAAAAGGTGCTGCGTCGGTTTTATCTGGTAGTTCTGCGTTAAGTGGTTCTGTTCATATTCGGACGGCTTACCCGACCTCAAAACCAATGACTAAAATAGTTGCGTATTCGGGAGCGTATTCTCCTCCATCTGTTGATGGTGCGAAATGGTGGCAGAGTTATCCAGGTATTCACGGGCTCAATTTTTTACATTCAAAGGCTTATGGTAATTTGGATGTAGTAATTGGTGGAAATTTGAATATGGATCATGGTTATATCGGTCCTCCAATTACCGATTCAATTGTAGCAACTGTTTTTCCTGATACAATTACAAATTTCACGGAACAAGAAATGGTATCAAAAAGAGGAAGGATAAATTTTAACTTACGTTATCGCTCAAAAAAAATAAGTGGCTTGAATTATGGCCTCAATGGCAATTTCATGCTACAACATACCAATATGCCATTGGCTTGGTTAAATGATTCTACAGGACTTTACCGTGCATATCCAGGTGCTGTTTTTATGCAAGATCAGGTGATTTTTAATGTAGATCCATTTGTTCAACTACTAACTCAGACTGATGGAAAGCATTATTTTAGAACACGCATATTACATGTCGACAATCAAATGAGCGCTAATCAGTCTAACCGATCAACGACCTATTATGGAGATTATATGTTTCAACGAAGTTATCCTGAATTAAAAAATCTAGATTTCGTAGGCGGGATAACCTCAACTTTTACAAATTCATTTGCCAATATTTATGTTGGATCGGGATCCCCAATTAACCAACTTCTTAATGTTTCGGCATACGCTCAATTAGAAAGTAAGTACAATAAATCATTGAATATGTCTGCCGGCAGTCGATTGGAATATTTTCAACTTAATGACTCCATAACCGCGACTAAACCAATATTTCGAGCAGGGGCTAATTTAAAGTTATACCAAGAGACTTACCTCAGAGGTTCTTACGGCCAAGGTTTTAGATTTCCTACAATCACGGAAAGATTCATTAAAACTGGGGTAGGAAATTTTGGGGTTTTCCCGAATCCAAATTTAAAGCCTGAAAGTTCATGGAATGCTGAAATTGGAATTAAACAAGGTTTAAAACTTGGTGGCGTTATGGGATATTTAGATATCGCAGCTTTTTGGCAAGAATATCAAAACACCATAGAATATATGTTTGGAATTTGGCGCACTTTTACGGGAGATCCACAAACGCTGGGAAAGAGTGCAGGTTTTATGTTTTTAAATACGGGTGAATCTCGCGTTACAGGTATTGATGCTTCTTTCGCCGGGCAAGCGAAGTTTTCTAAGAAATCTTCTATGACATTTTTATTAGGATACAATTATATTGTTCCAAAGACATTATCACCGGATTACGTCTATGCCACGGATTCCTTGAATAGAGTTTTTACGTATAATTCCACGTCATTAGATAATTCAAAAGGAATTTTGAAATATAGATTTTTACACAATGTAAAATTAGATGCTGAATATACGTATAACGAAAAGTTCTCCATTGGAGCAAGTGCCAAGTATTTTTCCAAAATTGTGAATATGGATGCAATTATCAAAGATTTCGAGGAACTCACCACTGATACAACCTCGGACATCGGAAATTGGCTTCAAGATTTGCGTTATATGGATTATTTTAATTCTCATCGCTTCGGAAATTGGATTTTTGATTTAAGGATTTCATATAACCTATCAGAGAATCACAAAATTGCATGTATTGGTAGTAATATATTGAATAGGTCGTATTCACTCAGGCCATTGAAAATTGAGGCACCACGACAATTGATGGTCCAATACACCTATAAATTACCTGTTAAGAAATAACCGCATTTAACAGGTGAATTCTTAATAAGTTTTGCGCGCTTAACACGGTCATTTGTATGTTCCGTTCCCTATTATCCCCGAACCGAAATTTTTTAACATATGTGCCATGAATTGAGGATAAACCAATCCAAACAAGTCCAACGGGTTTTTCTTCACTTCCACCATCAGGACCAGCTATTCCTGTAGTTGACAAACAGTAATCTACTCCTAGTTTTTTCCTACCAGCTTCAGCCATTTCCATGGCAGTCTGTTCACTGACCGCACCAAATTTATCCAAGGTTTTAGGATCAACCCCAGCAAGTTTAACCTTTAGTTCATTGCTGTACGTTAAAATGCTTCCCATGTAAAAAGCAGATGAACCCGGAACAGAGCTTAATTGACTTGCTAATAAACCCGATGTGCATGATTCCACGGTACCTACTGTTTTCGCTTGATTAATAAGTAATCGCGCGACTACACGTTGAATCGTATCCTCATCAAAACCAATTAAATAATTTGGAATCAGCTGATTTAGATTATCTAAGTAGTTATTAATCAAAAAACTATCTCGTTTTCCTTTGAAAGAGGTAATTCTTAGTTTTACAATACCTGGCGATGGTAGGTAAGCAAGACTTAACTTGTTATTCTTTAGCGAATCTTCCCATTCTTTTAATTCTTCTGCCAAAAATGATTCCCCTAATCCCTGTGTAATAGCTGTTCGGTGATAAATTGAGTTTAGCTGAAATCGCTCTTGAAACCGTGGAATAACCTCTTCGTTAACAATTCCTTTCATTTCATAAGGAACGCCGGGCAAACTAATATAAATGAGTTCATTTTTTTCAAACCACATGCCGGCAGCTGTTCCATAATTATTGGTGAGAATTGTGCAATCTATTGGTAACGCTGCTTGATTATTGTTCGACGCTAGCATTGGTCGATTACGCGCTTTGAAGAAAGCCTGAATCTTCTCCAAAGTCGGTTGATGAATTTCGAGTTTAGTATTAAAATAGGTACACAAGGTATGTTTGGTAATATCGTCTTTAGTTGGTCCCAGTCCTCCTGTGATAAAGACCGCATGAACACCATCTGATACTGCATCTAATGCACTCATAATTTCACGTGCATTGTCGGCAATTGATGAGCTTTTAACGACGTGTGCACCTATTAAACTAAGTGTTTCTCCAAGCCAAGAGGCATTCGTATTGACAGTTTGACCAATTAAAAGCTCATCGCCAATACAAATAATTTCTACCCTCATTTTTTTGTAAATTTTGCAATGGATTCAATGTGACCAGTGTGGGGAAATTGATCGACTAAACTAATTTTTTCAAGAGAATATCCGGCATCGAGTAGAGTAGAAGCATCTCTTGCTTGAGTTGATGGATTACATGAAATATAGACGATAGTTTTGGCACCTAAGTCTACCACTTTTTGTAAAGTTTTGGGAGCTATCCCTGCCCTCGGAGGATCGAGCATTATTCCTGCAATTTTACCTTGGAATTCAGGGTGACTTTTAAGAAATTTTCCAACGTCTTCAGCAAAAAAGTCGATATTCCTTAACTTATTTCTGAGCGCATTGGCTTTTGCATCTTGAATTGCTTCTGACACGATATCTACTCCAATTACTTTCACGTCCTGATTGCGCTGTCTCATGAGTTGGCCTATGGTTCCTGTTCCACAAAAAAGATCCATCATTACATCTTCTTTTTCATAGGTAGACTCAAATAGATAGTCAATTGCCTTTTCGTATAGTTTTTCTGCACATTCAGGGTTTGTTTGAAAAAAGCTTTCCATACTAATTTGAAAGTTCAGACCAGAAAGAATTTCATCAATTGTTCGGTCCCCAAAAACTTGGTTATTTTCTCCGTTTTCAATTTTTGCACGATCAGCAACATTGTCATTGATTGTATGCTGGAGACCAGCAATACGTGTACCGAAAATGGATTTTAAGAAATCACTAAATGCATGAATATCGAATTTCTCAATTCCTTCAGAGGAGGTAACCAAATTAACCAAGAGTTTATTGCTTTTAAAAGATTTACGAACCACCAGGTGTCTGAAAAAACCCGTTTTTTTGGGTGGGTGCCACGCTGGAAGCCCAGTGGATTTTAGGAAATTTCTAATATCTTTCAGCCGAGTTTCCCACGCTAAATCAAACATTCCTGAAGCTTTATCAAGATTCTCCACCTTCCACCAAGTACCTCTTCGTTTGAAACCAAGTGCGAAAGAGTCGTCTATGTCCTTATCGTTTATTAAGCAATGCTCAATCGACGAAAAAGAGTATTCCATTTTGTTGCGGTAAAAGTAATGTGAGGGTGAAGAAATAAACGAATCAAAAAGATCATGTATTTGTCGTATTCCTGAAAGTCTTGCGAAAGTGTCTAGTGTTGATATTTTTTTTACCTCCTCTTGTTTTTCGATGGGAACTCGAATAAAAGGTCCACCTGAAATTTCCTGAAATTGTAAGGACGTTTCAAAGCTTGATCTTCTTAATACGTTAATCAATTTAGCTTCAGCATGTTGCTTTCTTTTTACATCAATTTTTGCCCTTACCAACTGACCAGGAAACGCATTATCTACAAAAACAATAAATCTCCCCTCATCATTCGTGATTTTAGCGATACCTCTTCCTCCGAAAGCATAATCGTTTATTTCAAGTTCAACAATTTCTCCACGCTGAAACATAGCTAAATCATTCCGCGAATTACTCCTTTATCCGATTTCTCCACGAATGAAATGATCTCCTCGCTAATTTCACTTTTCGACATAGTATTTCTAACAGCTTCAATTCCTTTAGTTAGGTTACTGTTTTGCACATATAGTGTTCTGTAAATATCTTCAATTTCACGCACGGTTTCATCCGAATAACCACGTCTTCTAAGTCCAACAGAATTTACCCCTGCGAACGTCAGAGGTTCTCTAGCTGCTTTAATATATGGAGGTACATCTTTACGAATTAGACTAGCTCCACCTATGAACGTGTGCTTTCCAATATGAACAAACTGCTGAGCAGCGACTTTCCCTTCAAGAATGGCCCAATCATCAATAGAAACATGGCCCGAGAGACCTGTATAACTGGCTAAAATTACGTTATTTCCAATTTGACAATCGTGTGCAACATGAACGTAGGTCATTAATAGACAGTTATCGCCAATTCTTGTTACCCATTTATCTTTGGTGGCTCTGTGAATGGTAACACATTCTCTTATTTTCGTATGATTTCCTATTTCTACAGTGGTCTGTTCTCCTTCAAATTTTAAATCTTGAGGGATTACAGCAACTACAGCGCCAGGAAATATTTCACAGTCTTCTCCAATTCTAGCTCCTGGATAGATCACAGCATTTGGGTGAATAATTGTGTTATTACCAATCACCACATCATCGTGAATGGTGGCAAATGGATGAACAACAACATTTTTTCCTAGTGTAGCATTTTTTGAGACAAAAGCTAGGTTACTAATGCTCATGCTTCTTTATCTTTTATAACCTGAGCCAACATCTCAGCCTCTACGACAACTTTTCCATTAACATACCCTTTTCCACCCATTTCTACCAAGCCTCTTCTTATTGGAGATAGTAGAAGAAGTTCAAATACAATGGTGTCACCTGGAAGAACTTTTTGCTTAAATTTCACATTGTCAATTTTCATAAAATAGGTAGAATATAGCTGTGGATCTTCCACCTTGCTTAAGGCGAATATTCCTCCTACTTGAGCCATGGCCTCAATTTGCAAAACACCTGGAAAAACTGGGTTTCCAGGGAAATGTCCCGTGAAAATGGGCTCATTCATGGTGATGTTTTTTACCCCGATAATCGACTCGTCTTGTATTTCCATGATTTTATCAACCATTAAAAATGGAAAACGATGGGGTAACATTTTTTCAATATCATTGATATTGTAAACAGGCTCTTTGGTTAAATCAAAGTATTTTCCTTGATTAAGTTGCTTCTTAATTTGCTCTTTAAGCACTTTAGCAAATCGAACATTTCCAGAATGTCCGGGTCTTGCAGCCAATATATGCGCTTTTATAGGTTTTCCGATAAGGGCTAAGTCTCCAACAATATCCAGTAACTTATGTCTTGCGGGTTCGTTTTCGTATTGCAACTTTGTACTATTCAAAACACCAATGGAATCGATTGAAATTTCGAGATTTTCTTTGCCCAACAATTTTGCTAATCGCTTTAATTCATCCTTGCTTACATCCATTCGATCCACGAGGACAATAGCATTATCTAAATCTCCACCTTTAATGAGATTATTTGTAGCCAAATATTCAAGTTCACGCAAAAAAACAAAGGTTCGACACGAAGCAATTTCTTTATTAAAATCTCCCAGGTGATACATACTTGCATGTTGCGTTCCAAGAACCGGAGATTGATAGTCTACCATTACTGTAAGTCGATAATTTACATCGGGAATGGCAAGAAATTCTATCCCTTTTTCTGTATCTTCCCATGGAATATTCTCTTTAAGTTCAAAATACTCACGCTCCGCCTCCAGTTCTTCAATGCCTACTGATAAAATTGCTTCAACGTAAGGTTTTGCACTTCCATCCATAATTGGTATTTCGGCACCATCAATTTTTATTAAGGCGTTATCTACTTGACATCCATACAGAGCAGCTAGTACATGTTCTGTCGTATAAACGCGAGAACCTTTAGATTCTAATGTTGTGCCTCTTTCTGTGGAAATAACGAGGTCTACATCTGCTTTAATTATTGGTTGTTCCGCCAAATCTATGCGTTGAAATTTATACCCGTGATCTGCGGGTGCCGGACATATTTCCAAGTTCACCAACTCACCTGTATGAAGACCTACACCTTTAAGCTGAACAGGCGATTTTATGGTACACTGTTTCTCTATCATTTTTGATTTTTTCTGAGTTCTTTTAATTCATTTTCTAGTTCGTTCAATTTGTTCAAAATGAACGGAAGTTTACGAAAACCGAAATATGATTTTTTGAAATCTTCGAGTGGAATACCTGGACTCCCCATGAGTGTTTCAGCTTTTTTTACTGAAGAGGGAATTCCTGACTGCGCAACTATTTTCGTGTCATTTGCTATATGTAAATGGCCACTAATACCTGCTTGACCGCCAATCATAACTCGTTCTCCAATTTTTGCTGAACCAGCTATACCTACTTGAGCAGCCATAGCTGAATTTATTCCAACATCAACATTGTGCGCAATTTGGCATAAATTGTCAATTTTTACGCCTCTTCTGATGATTGTTGAGCCCATTGTTGCCCGATCTATCGTGCAATTTGCACCAATTTCCACATGGTCTTCAATAATGACATTTCCAATTTGAGGTACTTTTTGAAATTCACCATTTTCGTTAGGAGCAAAACCAAAGCCATCAGAGCCTATAACCGTACCTGAATGAACTATACAGTTACTTCCAATTTTACACCCGTGATAAATGGTAACGTTAGGATGTATAATTGTGTTGTCTCCAATTTCAACGTGATCACCGATAGTTACACTTTGCATAATCACCACCTGATTTCCAATTTTAGTCTGTTTACCTATATACGAAAAAGCTCCAAGAAATAATGATTCACCAAGTGTAGCACTTGGGTCAAAAAAATGAGGGTCCTCCATCTGGGGGATTTTTTTTTGTAAATTACTGTACAATTCTAGGAGTTTTGCAAAAGAGCTATATGCGTCGTCAACTCGAATCAATGTGAGTGTTGTGGGTATGGGCTTTGTTGGTGAAAAACTTTTGTTAACAATACAAATTGATGAATGAGTGGTGTAAATATATTCCTCATATTTTGGATTGGCTAGAAAAGATAGAGCTCCTGATTTGCCTTCTTCAATTTTTGCCAACGTATTCACCACAGCAGAGGCTGAACCTTCAATTTCACCTTGAAGTATTGTAGCAATTTGTTCTGCAGAGAATTCCATTAATCAAATTTACTAATTGATACAATGCGTTAAGAAAGTGGCAAGACTATTTTTCAACACTTTAAAAAATTATTTACACGGTATAAGAGTATCGTATTGGAATGAAACCACCTCAATTTTTTCCTTCATCCAAATGGTTTTAGCTTTCACATTCCTATTCTTTTTGTCTTTAAATCGAATACAGTGTTCTGCTTTTGGACGTATTTCGAAATTAGATAACGCAAAGTCTATTGATCCATTCTTTTTAATAGCTTCAAATAGGCTATTGTTGTCTTTAAAACCCATTTCTTTCATCTGGCACTTTAATAACTCAGTGTCCGGAACGTAAATAAGATCGGTTTCTTTTGGGAATAGTAAAAATTTTCCTTGTCCCTTCGTTGATGTGGTAAATTGTAAGGCGTCCGTTGAGAGAAATGAAATTTCGGCGACATAGCTCTCATAGGGCAGGGAGACTATAAATTTTGTGTCGTTGGAAGTGAAGAGGTACGCTTTAAGTGCCTCTTCTTTTTTACTCAGGCTGAAATCTATATCCGCTTTTTCGATAAGTTCACGTAAATCGTTCGTTGAAATTCCTCGTCTGTTTAACTCGATAGCATTTTCTTCATTAATAATTAAAACTCTTTCACTAATGGATGTTTTAACACGCCCTTCTGGTCCCCAATTGCACCCCCTGTTGCCGAAAAAGAAAAAAACAATGATAAGTCCAAAACCGAACCCAATTCCGTAGTATTTAAGTCTTTTAGTAAAATTATTCATAACAAAAAAGCCGAGAATTCTCGGCTTAACTTTTACAACAAGGCTTCAAGTTTCTGAGCAAGCGTAGCTTTTGGAACAGCCCCAACTGATTTATCTACAACTTCACCATTTTTAATGAACAAAACAGTTGGAATATTTCTTACGTTAAATTGTGCGGAAACAGCACTATTCAAATCAACATTTACTTTTCCTATAACAGCTTTTCCTTCATATTCGGTTGACATCTCTTCGATAACTGGCCCGATCATGCGACATGGTCCACACCACTCTGCCCAAAAGTCAACCACTACAGGCTTATTGGATTTCATCACTAACTCATCAAAATTGTTGTCTGTAATTTCTAATGCCATAATTCTTGTTTTTCAAATTGAACTGCAAATTTACTTAAATTATTGTTGGTAAAAAGGAATTTTTACGATTTCCTTTTCAATTCCATTTTCAAGTAATAAGCAGTGTATGAATGAGTTTTTTTATCCATCACCATTTCTTCGGGGCTTCCTTCAAAGCAAATAGCACCGCCCTTTTCACCGGCCTCAGGTCCAATATCAATCAAATGGTCTGCCACTTTAATTAAATCAAGGTTGTGTTCAATTAATACCACGGTATTTCCTTCATTAACCAATTTATTTAAAACATCCAATAGAAGTCTGATATCTTCAAAATGCAATCCTGTTGAAGGTTCGTCCAGTAAATAAATAGTTTTTCCAGTACCTCGTCTAGCAAGTTCACTTGCCAATTTTATACGTTGTGCTTCACCACCCGATAAGGTTGTTGCACTTTGACCGAGGGTAATATAACCCAATCCAACATCGTATAATGTTTTTAAAATTCTATGGGTTTTTGGAATGTGTTCGAAGAATGCTAAGGATTCCTCAATCGTTAAATTCAAAATATCTGAAATGGATTTCCCTTTGTATTTAATTTCCAAGGTCTCCCTATTGTATCTTTTCCCATTACATGTTTCACATTCCACGTATACATCGGGTAAAAAATTCATCTCAATTAAGCGCATGCCTCCACCGTTACAAACTTCACATTTTCCACCAGAAACATTGAATGAAAATCTTCCAGGTTTGTAACCGCGAATTTGTGATTCGGGAATGGATGCAAAGAGATTACGAATGTCGTCAAATACCTTCGTGTAAGTCACTGGGTTTGATCTAGGAGTTCTTCCAATTGGACTTTGATCAATTTCAATGACCTTGTCTAAAAATTCTATTCCACTTAGATTTTCGTAGGGTAAGGGTCGCTTCAACCCATTTTGCAAATTTGCTTGAAGTGCCGGAAAAAGTGTCTGATTTATCAAGCTAGATTTTCCGCTACCTGAAACCCCAGTAATGCATGTTAAAGTACCTAAGGGAATTTTAAGTTCAACATTTTTCAAGTTATGGCCATTAGCTCCTTTAAGAATTAATTGTTTCCCATTTCCTTTCCGGCGTGTGGCAGGTATCGAAATTTCTTTTTTTCCCGTTAAGAATTGTGTGGTTTCTGTGGCGATTTTTATATACTGTTCAAAATTACCAGCGGCCACAATTTCACCACCGAACCTTCCCGCTTTTGGACCAATTTCAACAATAAAATCAGCATTTTCCATCATTTCCTTGTCATGTTCGACCACAATTACCGAATTTCCAGCATCTCTCAACTGCTTTAGCGAAGAAATTAATTTTGTGTTGTCTCGTTGATGCAAACCTATGGACGGTTCATCTAATATGTACAATACATTTATGAGCTGAGTACCAATTTGTGTAGCCAGACGAATACGCTGCGCTTCACCACCTGATAAAGATTTAGAGGGACGATTTAGTGTCAAATATTCTAATCCAACATTTAAGATGAAGGAAAGTCTTTCGCGAATTTCTTTAATTATTTCTCGTGCTATCCGCTGTTGGTCTGTAGTGAGGTGTTTTTCCAGCTGATTAATCCAACTAGCTAACTGATCAAGCTGCGTATCAGCGATCTCACCAATGTGTTTATTGGCAATTTTGAATTGAAGCGCCTCATTTTTAAGCCGAGTTCCCTTGCATTTTTCGCAAGAAACCATATTCGTGAAGCTTTGAGCCCAACGTTGCATGGCTGAATTTCCGTCTTCCTTTGATCGAAGAAGATAAGAAGCGATTCCTTCGAATGTATATTCGGGTGCTGTGCTTGAAAATTCCATCCCTTCATTCCCATAAAGCAAAAGGTTTAATACCTTTTCATCAAACGCTTCTATCGGTGTACTCAATTGAAAGTCGTAGAACGTCAATAACTTTTCTATTTTTTCAAAAAACCAATTTTGTTTAAATTCCCCTAATGGAATAATAGCTCCTTGTTTGATGCTTTTTGAAAAATCTGGAATAATTTTTTCTAAATCTAGTTCACTAGTCAATCCCAATCCATTACAATTCGGACAAGCACCATATGGCGAATTAAAAGAAAAAAGATTTGGTTCGGGTTCAGGGTAACTTATACCAGTAGTTGGACACATAAGCGAACGACTGTAGTAACGCGATGTATTAGTGTCTGCATCAACGACTAAAATATTCCCTTCCCCATATTTCATGGCAGTAACTACACTATCATAAAGTCTTTGTTCAACAGCGTTTGATATTACCAATCGGTCGATAACAACTTCTATATCATGAATTTTATAACGGTCCAATTTCATTCCTTTTACTATATCCACGATGGTACCGTCGATACGGACTTTTGTATAGCCATGTCTTGTAACTTGTTCAAATAATTCCTTATAGTGGCCTTTTCTTCCTTTTATTTTTGGTGAGAGTATATAAATTTTCCTATTGTTAAAGTTGGACAGTATCAATTGGGCGATCTCCGAATCGGCATATTTTACCATTGGTTCACCTGTATTGTATGAATAAGCTGTTGCAGCACGGGCATACAAAAGACGAAAGAAATCATATAATTCAGTGATTGTTCCCACCGTGGATCGTGGTGATTTAGAAACTGTTTTTTGTTCTATAGAAATGACAGGACTTAACCCTTCTATTTTATCGACGTCAGGACGTTCAAGACCACCTATAAATTGTTTAACATATGAAGAAAATGTATCAATATATCGTCGTTGGCCTTCAGCAAAAATTGTATCGAAAGCCAATGATGATTTTCCGCTTCCACTGAGTCCAGTGAAAACTACAAGTTTATTTCTTGGAATGCTTAGGTCTACATTTTTGAGGTTGTGAACGCGGGCGCCGTACACGTGAATGTTATCATTAACTTCCAAGACTTGTCTATTTTTCTACAAAAATAGACAATCTTTAGTTGGGTGCTTTGTGAACAAGGGTATTTCTATATAATAGGCCAAAAATTGCAGCAAAGAAAAACAGAAAAAATACGATTGGTGCAATCCGCTGTTCTCTGACTAAAAATACGATTATAACTGCCAAAACAAAGGATAACATACCGATAAGCATGAAAATATACCAAACTTGTTTGTCGTTGTATCCGGCATAGACTAAGTGATGTGTTGTATGATCTTTTCCACCAACCATCGGAGATTTCCCATTTCTCAACCTGTTGATGACAACGGTAAGCGTATCCGCTGCTGCAGGTGTCAGTGCGGTTAGGGTTATAATCAGACTTACCCACGAATGATTTTGTGTTTCTGAACCTAAATTCCACAGGTATTTAATTGTGAAAAATGCTACAAACATCCCAATAAACTGACTTCCTGCATCGCCCATAAAAATTTTAGAAGGATTTATATTATACCTCAAAAAGCCTACAATGGCCCCTAAAACGCAAACGATGGTGAAAATCCAATAAGGCTCCAGCGAATTGCCAATAAAATATGCCGTAAACAAACAAGATAGTAAAGTAAAAAAAACAGTTGTCGCTGTAATCCCATCCATGTTGTCTAACATATTTAATGAATTCATAAGTACAATTACCCAAAGCACGGTGCACAATTGGTCTAACCATATGATGTGAAAAAGGTCAATTTGAGTATCTGTTAGTACGAGAATGACTCCACACAATAATTGAATCATCAATTTAAAAAGAGGCTTCGTGTTGTATGCATCATCCGCAAGCCCCATAAAAAAGGCAATCGCTGCAGAAAAAAACAAACCGACATAGCTCATGTTGCCAAAAATATTAATATCCGAATCAACCATTAAATATAAAATAGAGGATGCTATAAACCCAAGAAATAAACTTATGCCTCCCAGAGAGGGTTTGCTTTGATTACTCCATCGGACAATGACATCGTTCTTATTTCGAATGCCTAAGGTTTGGGAAAATTTAAGAAGTAAATGATTAACCACTAGAGAAATGGCTAAACCAAAAAAGAAAAAAAGTAGGTAGTAAGGTAGTTTTGTTATCATTAGGCAAATGGACTAATAAAGTCAGAAAATTTAAGACCATTTTTATCTTTTTCTGATACGATCGGGTTGGTCACCTCCCAATCAATAGCTAACTCAGGGTCGTTCCAAAGAAGACTTCTTTCGTGTTGTGGAGAATAGTAATTGGTGCACTTATAGGAAAATACAGTATCGTCTTCAATGGAACAGAATCCATGTGCAAAACCTGGCGGAATCCACAATTGATTTTTTTGTTTGGCACATAAAATTACTTTAACGTGTCTCCCATAGGTAGGTGATGACTTTCTAATGTCTAATGCGATATCTAGTGCTTTTCCTCTACTTACCTGAACCAATTTTCCTTGATCAAATGGTGGGATTTGAAAATGCAAACCCCTAACCACATTTTTACCTGAACACGATTCATTGTCTTGTACAAAGGACTTGGCGTGAATGAATTGTTCATACCTTTCTTTATTGTAAGATTCAAAAAAGTATCCGCGTTCATCTCCAAATATTTTTGGAAATATGGAAAATATGCCAGTTATTTTTTCTTCCTTGATTTCCATTTCTTCTTAATTTTTTTCCACCAACGTAAATGTAAAGGAATTTCGTCATCGTCATCGGTATAATAGCCAGAATCTCCGTAACCATATGACCCATACCCATACCCATACCCATACCCATACCCATACCCATACCCATACCCATACCCATAGAAAGATCGACCCATATTAATTCCATTAAGAATTACATTCAAGTTTTGTAATTTTTGTACTTTATACAATTCTTCCACGCGGTGAACAAAGACCCGCTTCGAATAGTTAGCCTTGAAAACATAAATAGGAATGTCAGCATTTGCTAATATTTCTATACCATCCGAAACGATTCCAACAGGTGGATTATCGATCATCACAATATCAAAACGTGTTTTAAGTTCTTCAATAATCTCCTTCAATTTTTGGCTCTGGATTAGTTCAGAAGGGTTCGGTGGAATTGGTCCAGCAGTGATATAGTGTAAGTTCGTAAATTCTGATTTAATTATCACATCGTCTAGATTCGCTAAACCAGAGATTACATTACTCATTCCGGCATTATTTTCTGCATTGAACCCATGATGTACTTTTGGTTTTCTTAAGTCAAGATCAATTACTACTGTTCTTTTTCCATTGGCAGCAATTAGGCCTGCTAGGTTTAAAATAACAAACGTTTTACCCTCTCCCGAGATGGAAGATGATACCGCAATCACTTTAGCATCCTTATTAATAAAGCCCATGTTAGCTCGGATGCTTCGAATTGCTTCCGCCATTCTGGATTTAGAAGATTCGGTTACGACAACTTGTGAATATTTCATCTTGCGTTTGTACAATGGAACTGCACCCAAGAAATTTGTTTGTGAAGGTAATATCTTCTGTAAATCTGCAGCATTAATGATATCGTTATATGTTAGATAGCGCCATATCATAACGGATAAACCTACAAATATTCCGAAAACGATGGCTACTATGTAGATCAAACGAGCATTTGGGCTTATTGGGCTGTCTGGAAGTTTGGGTGGCGTCAAAATTCGAGTAGTGGATGAATAACCCGCATTGCTTAATTCGTAGGCGACTTTTTTTTCTGTAAATAAAGTAAAATAACGGTTGTTCAGGTCTTGAAGATATTTCAAACGATCCAACTCCATGGTTTTTTCTGGCAAGTTGTAATAGTTTCCTTCGACTTCTCCTAACTTCCCTGAAATGAGAGATCTATCGGATTTCAAACGGTCTTCTATAACTTTCATACTTCGACGAATGCTCGAAATTCGGTTCTGTATTTTGATATCCATTCGCTTGATTTGTTCATTTTCTAGCGTAACATCACGTAATAATTCTTCTTTTTTTTCTAGGAGAGTGTTTAAGTCCTCAATTTGTCGCATTACTGCTCCTTCAAAACTCTTTTTACCAACCATTTCAGGAATGAGCTTATAGATTTCCAAGCGATTAGGGTCGTTTTTGATGCGCTCTTGCACCATGTAAAGCGTACTCAATTCTTCGTCTATTTCTAAAATGCGTTTTGAAAAGTCTGAAATCTTTTCAGACAAGTTACTTCCCATCTGCTCAATATTCGGAATGCGTTCCTTTTTCTGATAGATGGTAAGGCTATCTTTCGAGCTCTTTAATACCCGTGACAAAGAGTCTAACTGAATTTCTATAAAATCGATTGTTTTATTTGAATTAACTTTTTTTAATTCTTCCTGATAGTTCAAGTAAGAATCAATTAGTGTTTTAGTGACGTCATAACTCATTTTAGGGTTAGGATGCTGGAAGGTGATTTCGATCGTTTTGGCATTAGGGTCTACTGCTATAACAGTTAACTTTGATTTAATTTCATTGAGAAGTGCTGAGCGGCTGTAAAATTGCATAAATAGTTTATCTGCCTTGCACGTTTGATCAAAATCCTCAACTGATGGAATGTTGAACTGAATGTCAAAATCCTCATTTTTCATTCGCTGATTCGGTTTGGCTTTGGCTTGCTTGGACATTCCACCCTTGTCATATGAAACCACGATATGACTTCCATCAAAGGATAAATCCATGCGTGTCCCACACAAACTAGAATCCATCAGTTGATATGCCATTACAGAAAAACTCGTTTCTCGGTATAAATCTTTTGTCAGGATGTTGCCTTCGGCATACAAGTTCACATAGAGTCCAAGTTTTTCAATCGTTTGATTAATCAATAATTCAGAGCGCAATAATTCTACTTCTTGTGTGAGATTGGATCCTTGACTTACATTTACCGCCTCTTTTCCTAAAATATCTGTTACCTTGTTCTCTTCAACGATTTGAAGAACAGCCTTAGTTTCGTACATGGGCTTGGTGTAACGAACGTAGATGAATGCAACTATTGAGAACAAGGTAACAAATATGATTGGGGCCTTCCAATGCCTTTTTATGATGATCTCAACGATCATCGGATTGAATTGCTTGTTTGTTATAAGTTTTTTTTCTGGCCCTGTTGACATGTTTTGCTTATCTAAAAATTACAATGACTGCAAGCGCTGTGGTAACCAAACTTAACCATGGACCAACTTCTTGTAAAATGGCAGATGCATATCGTGGTTTATAGTCAACGTAAATGTAATCGTTGCTCTGCACAATCATTTCCGCTTGTTTCAGTCCTTGAATTGTTGAAAGATCAATTTTATAAATCTCTCTCTTTCCATTTCCTTTTTTTCGCATCAATTTTATTGAATTCGAACGACCATCGTTAGAAATTCCTCCAGACAAAGCAATAACCTCTAGCAATGACGTATTGACATTGTTTAAATAAACAACTTGCGCAGAACCTCTGCCCGGAAAGACAATAACCCGCTGATTTGTTAACCGAATTTGAACAAAGGGATCCTTAAATGTTTTTCCTAGATAAGATGTCAGTGAATCCTCCAGTTCAATAACGGTTAAACCTGAAACTTTATAGTTTCCAATTAAGGGAATCTCAGCAGTTCCATCTTGTCGAACTAAATAATCTTGAATCATATTTCCACCTTGCTGTGTGGTTCCTTGTCCATCAAGTCCTTTCACTCCGGATAATCCTGCAATTATCTTTTCTCCATTGTTTGTGCTGAATAAAAAACTGAAACGATCCCCTGGGCCAAGTTTATAATCTTCACTAGGTAAAAGAGGTAGGCTGTCATATGAAAAATTCTCGCCTTTTGGAATTTGAAAAAGTGCATTTGAGTTAATTACTTGGCAAGATGGAAATAAAAGCATAACAATGACTATCCACCCTAGGGCTCTCAGTAAATTAATTGAATGCATATCCTTGTTCACGTAATTTTTCTTTGTAGTAAGTTTCGGCATCTTGTGCTAGTCGTTGGTATCCAAATTTATTTTCTACGAAAGACCATCCATTTTGTGACATTTTTTTTCGAATATTTTCATTTTCGATGAGTAGTAGCAATTTTTCTACATAATACTCCAATTGATTTTTTGGGCAAATAAATCCAGTTTCACCATCTACCACGATGTCACGAACGCCACCTACATCTGTGCTGACAACGACTACATTACAAGCTTGGGCCTCGATTAAACTCACAGGTGTTCCTTCGTTGTCAGAAGTCAAACAAATGATGTCCATACCGGGATTAAACGCAGCAATATCTTTAATCCATGATGTAAAATAAATTGGCGCTTCAGGGCAACTTATTTTTATCTTTTGCGTGATGTTTTCGCGTTCTTCACCATCACCAACTATAAAAATCTTTAATTTTTGGGCTGTATTAGCTAAAACTTTAGCGATTACCTCCACAAAGAATCTATGGTTTTTAATAGGAGAAAGCCTGCCAATGATTGCGAGCGCAATTTCATCATCGGCTACACCAAATTGGTCTCTCGTATTTTGTCGTTTTGTAACTATTTCTTGCTGAAATTGGTGCAAGTCGAATCCCAAAGGAATAACCACAGTTTTTTGAGGTGGGGCAATACGATATTCCAAACAAAGCTCATTTTTTTGACGCTCAGAAATGGCAATAATTCCTGTTGTTCTTGTGGCAAGTCTTCGTTCAATAGTTTTGAATACCCATGTTTTAAACTTACCAAAATAAGAGTGGAATACATGGCCATGAAAGGTGTGCACAATAACTGGCACCCTACAATCAATCGCTGCTTTCCTACCTAGTGCACCTGCCTTTGATGCATGAGTATGTACAATGTCAGGTTTAAATTCTTGAATTATGGCCTTTAATTTTTTGAGAGCTTTTCGATCGCTAAATAAATTAGGTTCTCTTTTTAACTCTGGGAGTAAAATCGGTTCGATTCCATAACTTCTTGGAATATGTAAAGAGTCTGATTCGCCTTCTTCCGGGAGTCCACCAACGAGTAACGTTTCGAAGTCTTCAGATAAGAATTTTGTTAGAAATGTGGCGTTGTAAGTAGGGCCTCCTATGTTGAATCGATTAATGATTCTCAAAATCTTGATTTTACGACGCTGCATTACTTCTTCGGTATAATTCTTGAGTTTTTCATAGTGAACTATTCATAACTCATAATTAAATCACACATTTCAATTCAAAAATTCTTTGAACTTAGACGGTATGAAAACACGACAAATTTACAATTTAATTCTAATCTTTTATGTCAATACCTTGCTTGTTAATGCGCAAAATGCAGTTCAACAGGCAATTTCGCAATTTGCAAGAGATCCATCAAATCACAATGCATCTATTTCGTTTCAAGTCGTAAACTTAGATAACGGGAAGGAGATAGCGGCTTATCAACCAGATTTAGCCATCACGAGTGCTTCAACCACAAAATTGTTTTCAACTGCTGCCGCCTATGAACTCTTGGGACCAAATCATCGAGCGAGCACCAAAATTTTTATTGATGGAGAGTTAAATGCAGATGGCATTTTGAAAGGTAATTTGTGGATTCAAGGAGGAGGTGATGTGAGTTTAGGAAGCAAATATTTCAATGAATCGGGAAAAGAATTAGAATTTTTGAAGTTATGGGCTGATTCTATTAAAAAGAGGGGAATTAAATTTATTGAAGGTTCAATAATTGCTGATGCCTCTTCTTTTGGCTATTCCGGAGCACCGGATGGGTGGGATTGGGACGATATTGGTAATTATTATGGAGCTCCGGCGAGAGGTTTAAACCTTTATGATAATTTGGTAAAGGTGAATTTTAAGACTTTCTCTCCTGGAACAAAATCCGCAATAATTTCAATTTTTCCGGAAGTACCTGGATTAACATTTAAAAACAATGTATTTGCAGCGAATGTAAGTGGAGATAATTCCTATTTGTATGGTGCACCTTATTCTTTGGAAAGGTCGGCTGAAGGTAAACTACCTTGTAATCAGTCTTGTTTTGAGGTGAAAGGAAGCATGCCTGATCCTGAATTGCAAATGGCTAGAGAGCTTTTTCGAGCACTTGCTGAAACAGGAGTTCAAGTGGAAGACGGATATAAATCTGTACGAACAAATTCTTTATTGAAGAATCCTAAATATTCTACAATGAACCTCATTTTGTCGCATGAAGGAAAGTCAGTGGATGAAATTGCCTATTGGACAAATATGAAAAGTGTAAATTTATTTGCTGAGGGATTGTTAAATCAGCTGGGTCACTTATTCTTGGGTAACGGTAGCACTTCAACTTCAGTCACAAAGTTGATGAGTTTTTTTAATGGAAAAATTGATTGCCAAGGTCTAATTTTACAAGATGGAAGTGGGTTGTCAAGGTCTAATGCAATAAGTGCGAAACATTTCACGAGTTTATTGCAGTATATGTGGAATTCAAAACACGCTGAACTTTATAAGAAGACTCTTCCAGTTGCTGGAGTAAGTGGCACTCTGAAAAGTTTATGCAAAGGACAAATTGGCGAAGGAAGAATCCTTGCCAAAAGCGGAACAATAAGTAGGGTTAAATCGTATGCGGGGTATGTTGAAAGCACTTCTGGTAAAAAGCTCGCCTTTGCAATTACAGTCAATAATTTTACTTGTTCTAGTTCTCAGCTTGTAGATAAAATGGAAAAAGTACTCAATGCCATGGCTACTTATTGAAGCTCTGCGTCTAAAACCTCTTGCCAAAAATCTGCAATGGAAATGCCAGCGGCAGAAAGCATTTTTGGGACTATAGAAGCTGATGAAAACCCAGGGGTCGTATTAACCTCAATAACATAAGGTTTTCCTTCAACCAACATAAAGTCAATGCGCGCGATCGATTTCAATTGCAATAATTGATAAATTTCCATAGCTGATTGTTGTATTTTTTCTCTGGCTTCACTACTTATTCTTGCAGGTGTTATCTCTTGTGATTTTCCGTTATATTTTGCATCGTAGTCAAAAAAGTCATTTTCAGAAACAATTTCAGTTAAGGGCAGCGCTTTTAACCCTTTCGAATTTCGATATACGCCACATGTTACCTCTGTACCATCTAAAAATGACTCTATCACTAGGGAATCTCCCTCCTTAAATGCATTGGATATTGCAGAAGCAAGGTCTTTGACCTCTTTCACTTTAGATATCCCATAACTTGAACCTGAGTCACAGGGTTTTACGAATAAAGGAAGGCCCAATTCATCCTTGATGTGTTCGGAATGAAACACTTGGTTTTTTGTAAGCCTGATAGATTTAGCCACATCAATACCAAAGGATTTTAAAAACTGATTACAATACCATTTATCAAATGAAAGTGCTGATGCTAACACACCTGAGTTTAAGTAAGGAATATCATGTAAATCTAGTAGGGCTTGAATTTTACCGTTTTCACCGGGTTCTCCGTGAATATATACTAAGCCAACATCGATTTTCAGATAGGTTTTGCCTAATTTTATTGTCAAATCTTTTCTATTGAATTCAAACTTCTGACCATTTTTTTCTGCATACCATTCTTCTTTATTCACTACTATTAGGTAGGAATTATAGTTTTTTGGGAAATTAGTACTTATTGTGGTCGCGCTTTTTAAAGAAATCTCAAATTCAGAGGAGAATCCGCCGCAAAAAATCCCAACTATTTTAGTCATAAACGATGTAATTTTCTTTCGAAATTAGATTTATGGGGTTAAATAATGAATCGATTCGTTAAAAGTTATTAGCACTACTTTTTTCAAAATTTATTTTAAACTAATTTTACTCTTTATTTGTCACTAAACTATGTCAGAAGCGAATAATCAATCCATTCGAATAAAGAAGCCTAATTGGTTGCGTGTAAAATTGCCTATTGGTGAAAATTATCGCAAGGTGCGCGGTCTTGTGGATCAGCACAAATTACATACAATTTGTGAGAGTGGAAGTTGTCCAAATATGGGCGAATGTTGGGGAGAGGGCACTGCAACATTCATGATACTTGGAAATATTTGCACGCGATCATGTGGCTTTTGTGCTGTTGTAACTGGTAAGCCTGAGGCTGTCGATACTTTTGAACCGGGTAGAGTAGCCGAAAGTGTAAAAATTATGGGTGTTAAACATGCTGTAATAACCTCAGTTGATCGAGACGATTTAAAAGATGGAGGTTCGGAAATTTGGGCACAAACAGTACGTTCAATTCGGCATAAATCTCCGGGAACGACTTTAGAAACCTTAATTCCTGATTTTGCAGGTAAATGGGGCAATTTGCAAAAAATCATTGATGTGGCTCCAGAAATTGTTTCACACAATTTAGAAACAGTTCGAAGGCTTACCAAGCAGGTGAGAATTCAAGCAAAGTACGATAGAAGTTTGGAGGTTCTTTTTCGCTTGAAAAAGGGTGGTATGCGCACAAAATCTGGTGTTATGTTAGGTTTAGGAGAGACCAAAGAAGAGGTGTTAGAAACCATGGATGATTTGCGTCAAGTCGGTGTTGACATACTCACGTTAGGGCAGTACCTACAACCCACGCCGAAACATTTACCCATAGCAGAATTTATACACCCTGAATTCTTTGATTTTTTGAAAAAAGAAGGTTTAAAAATGGGTTTTCGTTACGTAGAAAGCGGTCCGCTTGTTCGATCCTCGTATCACGCGGAAAAACACATTTTTTGATATGATAAAGGTATTTTATTAAGGATATTAAAACAATATAAAATTTTTGCATGTTAATTAGATAAATTATCATTAATTTGGCTTGCTAAAGTTTAATCTAAATAGATAAATATATGAAAAAAGGATTGTACTTAATTGGTTCTCTGATGCTTACAGGTTTGATTGCTTGGATTTCAACAGCAGATCTGAACATCAATTCATCAGAAGCTCTTTATGAACGGAAGGAGTTGGGCGCTTTTCAAACACAAAAAGCCGACGAGGCTGCAGCATGGTTAAGGGCACGTTATATCGATGTTCAGACCGGCGAGGCCATTAGTGAAGAGAAATTAGCACAGATTCAAAAAGAGATTTCCAAGTTAGACAAAAATAAATCTATAAACTTTTTGGAGCAAGGTCCAGATAATATTGGTGGAAGAACGCGTGCGATATGTATCGATCGTACAGAACCTACGCAAAATATTTTGTGGGCTGGAGGAGTTTCAGGAGGTCTTTTTTATTCTTGGAACAAAGGTAACACATGGACAAAAGTTGAAAGTTATTCCAATGCTGGTGCAAGTCCTTTTATTTCCTCAATGACGATGACCAAAGACGGTACCTTGTATGTGGCAACCGGTTCAAATCAAGAAGCTTGGAATGGGAATGGTGTGTGGTATTCTTCAGATAAAGGACAAACATGGGATAAAATCCCGGGAACAAACTCCGTCACTGAAATTGAAAGTGGAGATATCTCAGATTATGTATGGTTGACAACTACCAGTGGTCTTAAAAAATGGAAACTCGGCTTGACTGCAATGGAATCTACAGGTTCACCGAATTCGGGTTGTTTCGCGTTGAAAGTTTCAAAAGATGAGCAAGTCATTGTTGCAGCATTTGGATCTAATAAAACGTATGTTTCAATCGATGGTGGTCTATCGTTTACCGACAAGTCAGGATCCTCAACAAGTAATTTGGTTCCAACAGGGGCTGCACGAATCGAATATGCAATTTCTCCAACGTTAAATACGCAAGGGAAATATTCATTGTATGCCGTTCGAACGAATAGCAATTTATTGGGAATGAATGTTTCTCATGATAACGGACAGACTTGGTATCAATTCGTCGGAGCTTCAGGCGTTGATGGACCGTTAAATATTTACAGAGATCAAGGGACATACAATTCAATCGTTTCAGTTTTGCCAAATGAACCTGAGGAAATTTTAATTGGAGGAATCGATATTTGGAAATGGAAACAAGCTGTTAACAACCCCCCTTCGGGAGGATTTGAGCAAGTATCACAATGGTTTGTATCGCCAAGTTCTCCAGTGTATGTTCATGCTGACAACCACGAAATGAAATGGGACGATAACGATCGTTTTTATGCAGGTAATGATGGTGGTATTGGTGTATCAACGGATTATGGACAAACTTATTTCCCCGCTAATAGAGGCTATAACGTAACTCAATTCTACGGTATAGCTTTCGATCGAGATGGTGCTGTAATGGGAGGGACTCAAGATAATGGAACCTTGTACAATGATCACACGCTATCTACTTATCAGGAGTTTAGAGAAGTGAATGGTGGAGATGGTTTCGAATGTGAAATTTCTTTCTATAACCCTCGTGTTATGTTCTCGTCAATATATTACAACTCAATCTCAAGATCTGGCGATAAAGGACAAACTTGGACTTCGTTCAATCCAATTCTTCCAGGAACATACGATCCTGCTGGTACTGAAGGAAGCGCATTACATCCTTTTCATACTGAATTTATTTTGGCTGAACACTACGATGTGAACTCTCAAGATTCCGTAACATATGTGGCAACTAAAAGTTTTCCTGCAGGTTCAGCAATAAGAATTCCTAGTTTATCCTCAGGCGATTCCATAACATATGTAACTCCTTCTGCATTATATTTTGATGATACACTTTATTACAACCCTTCATTAACTAGTAATGGAGTTAATTTCGGTCAAAATCCTGCGACAGGTGAGGTGGTTAATATGGGTGAGGATACGGTTATTTACAATGTGGCTTGGGATACATTGCGAGTACAAGATCCATATCAATCTTGGTTCTTGGTTTATGTAAATGCCAATGGCGGTGAACTATGGGGAACAAGAAATGCTCTTCGTTTCTCAGTTGCAGCAGTAAATTGGGTATGTGTTGCTCGCGGAATTGGAAGTAGTGGTGGATTTCAGTTTGATATGGAATTCTCTCGCGACTTGAGCCACCTTTACGTTACTGCTGGAAATGGCGTTTGGAGAATCGATGGTTTAGGTTCTGTTTACACTTCTGACCCAGACTTCAATGATAAAGTATCCTTTAGTGGTACAGGTGTTAATGCTACAACCCCTACTTTTACAACGGCAACTAAAATTTCAAATACCGGTTACGAAGGTATTGCTGTAAATCCAAATGATGCTGATGATCTTCTTTTATTAGCTGGATTCAATGGTTCGAATAGAAGAACAAGTAACGCATCTACTGCAGGAACAGGTGGAATTACGAGTGTGGCGTTGGGAAGTGTTTCAGGAGTTGCTTGTTACGATGGAATTATTGATGTTACAGATGCTGACCGATTGGTATTAGGTACTTCAAGTGGTGTGCTCGTTTCAGAAAATGGAGGGACAACTTGGACTAATGCATCCACAGGTTTTGAAGGTACTCCAGTGTATGAGGTGCGTCAATCGTGGAGAACCTTCTCGGAAGGTAACGGTAGACCAGGCGAAATTTATATCGGTACTTTTGGAAGAGGAATATGGAGTTCGTCCTCTTATTTAAGTACCCCATCATTGAATATTTTTCAGTTTAAAACGAAATTACTTGCATTTCCGAATCCAACAACTGACAATACAACGCTGCAGTTCCAATTGGCAAAAGCAGGAAATGTTTCCATTCAGGTATATACAATAACTGGTCGCATGGTTAAAAACACGACTGTCAAAGGTCTTGAAGCTGGAGATAATTCTATTCAATTGGATTGTGAAGACCTTCCACTTGGAACCTATATCGTGAAATTTGTTTCCGGTAAGCAGGTAGATAATACCAAATTTATCAAGATGTAACTTTTAAAAAAATTAAATCAAAGGGTCGGCGAAAGTTGACCCTTTGTTAGTTGTGTCTACTAAGATTAAAGATTATCTTTTTTTGTAAGACAAATACTTATAAAATTCTCTAAAATTATTGCTCCCTGATTTCCTGAAACTTCAGGATGAAATTGAACGCCGAAGTAAGGAAGATTTTTGTGCATCATAGCTTCATTCACGCAGGTATCCGAAGTTGCGAGATGTATAAAATTTGGAGGTACTGAAATTGATTCACAATGGTCTTCCTGCATGTAAAAAACATCCGGTAATTTAGAAAATAAAGGAGAAACTTCAATTACTTCTATTTCTCTAAATTCGCGATCTTCTTTCATTTTTGCTCCAAATGCTCCGAAGTGTAAACCGAGCAACTGATGACCAAAACAAATTCCAAGAATGGGAAGTTTTGAATGAACAACTTTCCCCATACATTTTAAGTAGATTCCCATGTTAATTTCAGTAATCAGAAGAGGAGCGCCAGAAATTATAACACCTTTGAAGGAGGAAAAATCAATATCGTGAATATCTAAAATGCCAACGGTTTGGTAGTCGCTATGCTCATCTATTATTTCCTCTATAAATGGAGTTTTAGAACTTCCGCAATTCAGAATAAGTATCATTATCAAAAAGTTAAGTTTCCAATGCCTTGACGGATAATTTCTATTCCATTTCTGCAATCCACCACAGTGGAGCCTTCTAAATGCCCAATCCCACCATCTATAATAAATTCAACGGTATGCTCAAAATGTTCAAAAATTGCTTCTGGTTCATAAAAGTATGGTTGTATTGCATCTTCTTCGTTATGTAGGGATGTTGACACGATTGGATTTCCTAGTTTCTCGGTAATTGCAAGTATTATTGAATTATTTGGAATTCTAATTCCTACTTCTTTCTTATTGCTATCGAATAAACGTGGGATGTCATTTGTTGCATTCAAAATAAAGGTAAATGGTCCCGGCAAATGATGCTTCATTAATTTAAATGTTGAACGATCGAGTTGTTTCACATAATGAGAAGCCATTGTAATGTCCGCGCAAATAAGCGAAAAATTAACCTTGCTGGTTTTAATTCCTCGTAACTTAGCTAAGTCATGAATTGCCTTTTTATTGTTCAAATCACAACCCATGGCATACAATGAATCTGTTGGGAAAATAATTATTTCACCCGCTTTTAAGCGCGTTGCAGCGTCGTTAATTATTCTAGAATCAATGTGATATGGATTTACTTCTACTAACATATTATTTTGAAATGATACATGAAATTGCTCGATGATCACTCAATTCTTCTTGTTGAATTTCAAATTTATTTGATTTTAAGTCAGCTGAATGAAAGATGTAATCTATTCTACCTGCAGGGATTTTACCAATGTAAGTGGAACCAATACCACTGGAGGTATTTCTGAATGCATCAATGAGTTTTCTATTGAAAATATTGTAAGTATATGACATCGGTGTATCATTAAAATCACCACAAACGATTGTCGAATAGGGTGAAGAATTTACATGTTCTATGACAGTTCTTGCTTGGTCCGCTCGGTCTAAAAATGCAACTTTGAGTTTGTTATATACACCAAACATTGTTTTCTTTTCATCTATTTGTTCAGCGAGTTTTGCGTCGCCATCATATGCATTACTCAATCGAATAGATTGGAGGTGAACATTATATATTCTGAAGGTATCTTTTTCTTTAACGATGTCGGCATAAATGCAGTAATTAAAATCGTCTTTACCTTGTGTATGAAATCGAACATCACCTTTTGCAATAATCTCGTATTTTGAAAACATTGCAATTCCAAAATTTTGGTTAGCGTGCCGGTTAAATGCTGTTCTTTCGTGATAAAATTTCGAATTTCCAACGATTGAAAAAAGGGAATCCAACGTTTCAAATTTGGTAGGCTTTTCTTGTCGGTAATATTCCTGTAGGCAAATTATATCGGCATCATTTTTTCTAAGAAATTCGAAGATTTGGTTTCTTCTTGACAGTGCGGATTCGAAATTTGGATTGTAAATATCAAAAAGACGTACGTTGTATGAAGTTACTTTAAGTTTATTTTTACCCGGCTCATCTTCGTAAAATGTTATTGAAAATGAACGGAAGTGAAGACTGCCGCCCATAACAATAACAAAAAGTGAGTAAAGAGCCCATTTTGATCTCAATAAACTCCAGAAAATTAACCAACCCAAATTAACAAGAATAATAATTGGATAGGCTAATCCAACAAATGGAATAAAAGGAAGGGTTTCTGGATGAAAATACGGACTAATATAACAAAACAATAAAGCAGTAAAGCTTCCAATTGAAAGAACTTTAAAAATAGTAGAAAAACGCCAAATTCTTTCCTTCAAATTAGCCATTTTTACTTTGATTGAATAAAAAATCTTTTTCTTCTTTGGTTAGTGAATCATAACCTGATTTCGAAATTTTATCAAGAATTTTATCCGTCTTTTCTTGTCTCTTTCGTTTTTCATAGGCGTAATCTTCATCAGCTTTAATTGTCGATTTTCTTGACGGATTGGATTTATTCTTATTAAAAATCGCTAAAAAGTTACGCCACCATCTTTGTATCATATTCAGAATATTTTTTGATGAATTTACTTGTTGAACAGCCAAAAATCCAAAAATAGCTCCTCCCAAATGGGAAAAATGAGCAATGTGATCGTCTCCTGTAGATAAACCAATTAAATCGATTAACCAAAAAAGTAGGGCAATGATAAATATGGGAATTGGAAATATTCCAAATAGCATGATTTTCATCGTAGGGCTATGAAAAGCTAAAGAGGATAATATGGCCATAATCGAACCCGAAGCTCCAATTATCACCGTAGAATTAGTTTGTAACGCAGGAAAAAAGAGATGCGCAATTACTTCGAATAAACCACCAAAGATTCCTCCCCAAATATAAATTAGCCATAATTTTTGTTTGTCAAATATGCTTTCATAAAGTTTCCCAACAAAATAAAGAATAAGCATATTCTGAATAAAATGAATAAACTCAACATGTGAAAAAATACTGGTGAAAAGTCCCCAGGGTTTAAAAATTAATTCGGTAAGTTGAGTTTCTAAACAGAAAAAATGACGAGTGAAATTTAGTAATATAGGATCTTTAACTAAAGACAACCTTATGATTGCATTAATTAAGTGTATCGTAATAAAAACAAACAAGTTGATGAGTAACAACCGATGTGTCATTAAACCGAATTTCAATTGAAATTTAAGTTCTTCGGTTAGACTTCTTTGACTACTATTCATTACCAAAAATTTGTTCGATCAGATTTTCTCCAAAATAAGACGATTATACCACCCACAATAGCGCCTCCAACATGTGCGAGATGCGCAGTATTATCTCCTGCATTGTTTTGATAAGCAAGGAAAACTTCGATTAAAAAATAGATGCCAACCAAGTATTTTGCTTTTACTGGAATAGTAAAGTAAAGCATGAATTCAGTATTGGGAAAAAGTATTGCAAATGCTGCCATTACACCAAAAACTGCACCTGATGCACCGACCATTGGGGTAAATGATTTAACCACATAATTATGGTATGCAGGATTATTCTCGTAATCAAATTTCAAGTAATTTCCTTCTGCAATCATGGCATTCACGTCTTCAATATTGTAACCCAAAGAAATAAGTTCCTCTTTAAGTAATTCAATTTCATAAACCCCTATCGCATTATAAAGCGCAAATGCCCCAATCGCGCAAGAAACGTAAAAGATAAAAAATCGTTTGGGTCCCCAAATTCTTTCTAAATATCCACCGAGCATAACAAAAAGCCACATATTGAAAAAAATATGAAGAAGTCCTCCGTGCATAAAAAAATGTGTAACAATTTGAAATGGCTGGAATAAAGGGGAATTTACATAATGCGCTCCAAATTGGGAGGTTAAATTAATTTCTTGTGCCTCTAAAAAGAAAGTGGCTACAAAAAAAACAATATTCAGAATGAGAATATTTTTTGTGACTTGTGGAATATTTTGAAACATACTTAAAATTTTAAATCAATTTCAGAAAAAGGAACAGTTGAAATAATTCGTTTCCCATCCGATGTATATTGGTGTTCTTCGCATTGAAAAAGTTGTTCAATTAGCTGTTCAGCGGCTTCTTTTGAAATAATTTTAGTTCTTTTACTCGATGCCTTGGCCATATTCTCAATAAGTTTAGTCGCGATATCTATTTTTTCAATATCTTGGTTTATTACTGTATCTAAAAGATGGGTGATAAGAGGGGTAGTTTCTTCCGTTTGAAGAAACGATGGAATAGCCTCAATAGTTAATTCGTTCGATTGAGTATTTCCAGTAAACCCCAGTTGTCTAAACAATGAATTGTTGCTTTCCCATGAGCTAAGTTGATTGCGGGATAGCTCAATTGAAATCGGAAAAAGTAATACTTGACTGTCGAGTGGGTGATGTATGAACCTATTGACAATGTCCGAGTAAATTATACGTTCGTGGGCTCGTCGAATATGAATTATCATTAATCCAGACTTACACGTGGTCACTAAATATTTTCCATGACAAAGTAATTGAGCGCCTTCCGTAGAATTAATTTCCTCGTCATCCAGCGTTATGTGCAATTGTTCCTCTTCGTTTTGTGTTTGAATTTTATAAAACTCCTCCCAATTGAAAGAGGAGGGTTGTCTTTCTCCGAATCCTTGATTGGTAAGACCTTTACTATATCCGTTGCTTTGGTGTTTAGTTGATGTGTGTTCTTTTGAATTTTCGAAAGGGTTGAATAACGGATTTACTTTTATTTGCGGCTCAAGTGGTTCATTTTTCCGGAAATTACTTGGTAAATCAAATGCTGTATCTCGCTCAAAGTCTAAACTTGGAAATACATTGTATTTTCCTAATGCTTGTCTTACACTACTATTCAAAATGGAGTATATGAAACGATCTTCTTCGAATTTAATTTCTGTTTTAGTTGGATGCACGTTAACATCAATTTTTGAAGGATCGATTTCGAAAAACACAAAATAACTAGGAAAATACTTTTCAGGAATAAGTCCTTCGTATGCCTTGGCTATTGCGTGATGAAAATATCCATCCTTAAAAAATCGCTTGTTTACGAAGAGAAATTGTTCGCCTCTACTTTTTCTAGCTTTGTCGGGTTTCCCAATAAAACCTGAAACTTTCACAATATTGGTTAGTTCTTCAATTGGGACTAATTGTTCATTTGCATTTCGGCCAAAAATATCGACTATTCTCTTCCTTGTATTTGCTGCCGCTAATTGGTGAATTTCATTCCCGTTGTTGACTAATTGAAAGCGTACTTCTGGATGCCCAAGTGCTATACGTTCAAATTCATCCCGAATATGACCAAATTCAATGCTGTCAGATTTTAAAAAATTTCTACGTGCTGGCACATTAAAGAAAAGGTTTTTCACTTCAAAAGAAGATCCAATTGAACATACAACCTCTTCATTACTCATAATTTGGCCTCCTTCAAGTTTTACTTGTCGACCAACGGCGATATTATCAGCTTGTCTTGTCGTAAGTTGCACATGAGAAATTGCAGCAATAGAGGCAAGTGCCTCTCCTCTAAATCCTTTAGTGTATAATGAGAATAAGTCAGAAGCTACTTTTATTTTACTAGTGGCATGCCGCAAAAAACAATTGAGGGCATCATCTTCCGACATGCCTTTGCCATTATCAATAACATGTATTAATGTTTTGCCTGCATCTTTGATGATGATTTTAACTTCCGTTGCACCAGCATCAATTGCATTCTCTACTAATTCCTTAACGACAGAAGCAGGTCGTTGGATTACTTCTCCTGCGGCAATCTGATTTGAAATATGGTCTGGAAGTTGATGAATAATCCCCATAATTATTCCATTAATCGAAATACGACAGTCTCTACCTGTTCAAGACCGTTAAAAACAAAATATCCGAGTATTAAGATAATAAGTATAAGCACAAAAATCCGCATGTTTGACTGAAAGGACATCTTTTCCCTTTCCTTTCCCATTGCCCATGAATCACGCATCTGTTCTCTGAAAATAGCTTTCCTTTCCTCTTCACTTGCATTTTCGTAGTCTTCGAATTGCTTTTTCTTTAAAGCCAAACGCTCTTTACGTTCATCGTAAAACCTTGTGTAGAAGCTGAAACGCTTATATCGAGAAGGGGTATTGAATAACTTCATTGCCATCACTAACAAAAGTAGCGATTATCCTCGAAATGCATCCACGAATTAACAATTCTTAATCGTCAGAACCGAACGATTGTTCCTTTGTAAATTGATTTCTCGCCTTTGTTTGGTGATGAAAGAACAACCCGCCAGATGAAAGCTTTGTCTAGTGGAACTAAATTGCCTGTTCGACGATCAATTCCATCCCACTGTTGAGAAGCATCATTTGAGGTAAATATTGTTCCACCATTGTCTGGGTCTAGAATGCTTAATACAAAAGGTGTATTTCGTATGGTTAATGCATAAGGCATGAAGTTAATTCTTCGTACATCATGAGAACTAGGGCTAAAGGAGTTGACAGCTAACAGATTATAGTCTTCTTGAACCTGAAAAATTCGCGATGTTTTAGCTTCACAACCTATTTCATTTTTAACGCTCAGCTCAATTATATTTCGGCCTTTATCAAACATGACCAAATCATTTTTAAAATCAGAAGTTGAGGTACATGTTTTACCGTTTAAATACCAATTTACATTAGTCTCGTTAGTTGAACATTCGCAATGCAAAACTGGCAATCCTGTTTCGTAATCTAAGGCGTCTGCAAGTTGAAGTTCAAGTAATGGTGATTTGTTGACAACAAAAGTTTTCTCTTCTAGAATATGCGTAGATTGTGATTTGTCAGCATAATAAACCTTGTAATTCCCATTTTCATGAAGTGTATAAGACAATGTTTCACCTTCGTTTGCAGTTATTTTTTTTCCGGATGGTAGAACAAGCACCAATGTGTGGTCAACTTTATTCATGATTTCGAATTTCTCACCTTGACATTTTGAAGGAAAAGATGGAAGTTGAACTTTATAGGGTTCTTCTTCTTTCGAATTCACTGATTTATTTTCAAAAGTGATATATTCATTAATATTTTTTATGCTATAAGGTGAATAGTCCATTGGTTTAATGGTAATATTGGAGGTATTAAGTTGATTATTATTTCCCTCTATTTTTTCAGATTTAATGGGTTCTTTTAGTGAATTTAGGACTGTTTTTTCTGAGGATGTCTTCTCAGTTAAATTTGTCTTGTTATCAGTTTTTGTATCATTTTTAGATTTGAAAGAATTATTTTCCGAAAGTGGCAAGTTCGTATGTGAATCATCTTCCGTATTATTGTAGCGTATCAAAGAAGCAAGTCCGATCAACAGCATAACAGCAGCACCACCAAATCCCCACTTTAGGAAATTGGATTTGCGCTTAGAAGACAATTTCTTTTCTAGTGAAGTCCATGCTGCCGAATCATAGGGTAGTTCATAAGATTCGAGCGACTCTCTGAATTGATCTTCAAAATTTTTATTTTCCTCCATCATAAGTCGATGTGTTTAAATTTGTCATTTAATATGCGTTGCAAATTCATTTTAGCCTTTGCAAAATTTGATTTAGATGTTCCTTCATTGATTCCCAGCAACTCAGCGATTTCCTTATGCGAATAATTTTCCATCACATAAAGATTAAATACAGTTCGATACGCTGGTGATAACTTACTTATGGCTTCTAGCGCTACCTCACCTTTAAGTTCTAAGAGTTCTATTTTTTCGTTTTCCACAACTTCATCGACTCCTTCCTGTTTAAAGTCATTGTCTTGATCACTTAAAAATGGATTACGTTTTGCCTTTCTTATGTAATCAATTGCTGTATTGGCAACAATTCGACGAATCCAACCTTCGAATGAACCTTTAAAATCAAAAACACCTAATTTATCAAAGACCTTAATGAATCCCTCTTGAAGAACTTCTTGTGCTGTGTCTTTATCACTTATATAACGAAGGCACACCACCATCATTTTTCCGTAAAATTGTTTGAACAACTGTTCTTGTGACCTTCGGTCATTTCTGAGACAGCCCTCAACAAGTTCTTTCAAATGATCTTTGCTCTCCAAGTTTCAACAGTTTAATGACGACACTTTATTTGAAGGGTTGCCTTTCTATTATAGAATGTACATAAATTAGAAGCAAATAAAGTGAATTTGTTTGAAATTCACTAAATTCGTGCCTCAATACGTCATTATTAATTTATAATTTAAAAATATACAACCGTATGAAAGTAACCGTAGTCGGAGCAGGGAATGTGGGCGCAACATGTGCCGATGTTTTAGCAACTCGCGAAATAGCGAATGAAATTGTCTTGTTGGATATCAAAGAAGGGTTTGCTGAAGGTAAAGCACTTGATATTTGGCAAACATCACCAATTAATCTTTACGATACTCGAACCATTGGTTCTACCAATGATTACGAAAAAACAAAGGATTCTGATGTTGTAGTAATAACTTCCGGATTACCAAGAAAACCGGGGATGTCTCGTGATGACCTTATTGCTACCAATGCTGGTATCGTTAAGACCGTGACAGAGAACGTTGTGAAATATTCACCGAATGCGATTATAATAATTGTTTCGAATCCATTAGATGTAATGACCTATTGCGCATTTCTTTCTGCGAAAGTTGATTCTTCAAAAGTTTTTGGTATGGCAGGAGTCTTGGATACTGCGAGGTATCGAGCGTTTTTGGCAGAGGAATTAAATGTCTCGCCTAAAGATATTCAAGCAGTATTAATGGGTGGGCATGGTGATACAATGGTTCCACTTCCTAGGTATACAACGGTTGCAGGAATTCCTGTTACGGAATTAATAGAAGAATCAAAGTTGAACGAAATCATTGAGAGAACGAAATTTGGCGGTGGAGAAATCGTTAAATTATTGGGTACATCAGCGTGGTATGCTCCAGGTGCGGCAGCAGCTCAAATGGTTGAGGCAGTAGTTAGAGATCAAAAAAGAATTTTCCCTGTTTGTGCATGGTTACAAGGTGAGTATGGATTAAAAGATATTTACCTCGGAGTTCCCGTTATACTTGGAAAAAATGGTATAGAAAAAATTATTGAATTACAACTAAACCAAGAAGAAAAAGCTTTACTTGCTGAATCAGCGGAAGCCGTTAAAAGTGTAATGGATGTTTTAGATACAATGAATGCAAATGCATAACTAAGTTATACCAAAATAAAAAAAGCGGGATGTCCCGCTTTTTTTATGTCTTTAATTTTCGTTTATTAATACCTGTAATGTTCCGCTTTGAATGGTCCTTCCACCTTTACTCCGATATAGTCAGCTTGATCATTCGTTAACGTTTCAAGTTCAACTCCAATTTTAGCAAGGTGTAATCGGGCTACCTTTTCATCTAAATGTTTCGGTAACATATATACATCATTACCATAGTTTGAAGAATTCTGCCAAAGCTCAAGTTGGGCTAATGTCTGATTGGTAAATGAATTTGACATAACAAAAGAAGGGTGTCCAGTTGCACAACCTAAATTTACCAGTCTTCCTTCAGCCAAAATTATAATTTCATTCCCATTTACGTTGTAAATATCAACTTGAGGTTTTACAGTATATTTTGTGCTTCCGAAGTTTGTATTCAACCATGACATATCAATTTCGTTATCAAAATGACCAATATTACACACAATCGCTTTGTCCTTCATTTTTTCAAAATGACGTCCAACCACAATGTTTTTATTTCCTGTAGTTGTAACGACAATATCACCAAGATGCACAACTGAATCGAGTCTTTTTACTTCAAATCCATCCATAGCAGCTTGTAAGGCACAAATAGGATCTATCTCAGTTACAATTACACGGGCACCTGCACCTCTCAAAGAGGCAGCAGAACCTTTACCCACATCACCGTAGCCACAAACCACAGCAACTTTACCTGCCATCATAACATCTGTCGCTCTACGGATAGAATCTACTAAGGATTCTTTACACCCATATTTGTTATCAAATTTTGATTTGGTGACTGAGTCATTTACATTTATTGCGGGCATGACTAAAGTTCCATTTTTCTTACGCTCATACAACCTGTGAACCCCAGTTGTTGTTTCTTCTGACAATCCTTTGATATCTTTTGTTAATTCCGGAAAACGATCAAAAACCATATTCGTTAAATCACCCCCATCATCTAAGATCATATTTAGTGGTTTACCACCTTCGAAGGCAAAAAGCGTTTGTTCAATGCACCAATCAAACTCCTCTTCATTCATGCCTTTCCATGCGAATACAGGAATTCCTGCTGCAGCTATGGCCGATGCCGCATGGTCTTGTGTTGAGAAGATATTACATGAAGACCATGTAACTTCAGCGCCTAATTCAACCAAAGTTTCAATCAAAACAGCTGTTTGAATGGTCATATGTAAACAGCCCGCAATTCTAGCACCAGCAAGAGGTTTGCTCTGACCGTACTCACTTCTTAGAGCCATTAATCCTGGCATTTCAGCCTCAGCAAGTTTGATTTCTTTTCTTCCCCAATCAGCAAGGCTAATGTCTTTAACCTTGTAATTTAATTTTTCAGTAGTATGATTCATAGTGATATTATTTTCGTTTTTTTGCAAAGGTAAGGAAGTTGTCTCTCTATACCAAAGGCTCTTAATGTATTCTTTCCTTTATCAAATCGACCATTCCTTCAATAAATCGCGGATGATCGTTTGAGCTAGGTACCAACTGGACTTTCTCTCCGCCATATTCTTCAAAGATTTCTTGGTATTCTGAACCGATTTCAATGATAGTTTCTAGACAATCTGAAACAAATGCGGGACTAAAAACCAAGAGATTTTTCGCACCTTTTTTTCCCCAATCTTCCACCACTTTGTCTGAAAATGGCGTTAACCATTTCTTATCTAATCGAGACTGAAAACAAACAGTGTATTTAGATTCTTCTAAATTAAGTTTGCTAGCAATGAGACGAGTTGTTGCATAAGAAGTAGCTTTATAGCAAAATTTGTTTTTCTCATTTACTTCGGTATCACAGGGTTGATCACCACATAAATCACTTCCTTCATAAACTTTATCTACCTGGCGTTCAGGCAGGCCATGATAGGAAAATAAAATATGGTCATATTCTTTTAAGTTAAAAGCTTTTGCTCTCTCGACAATTGAATCAATATAACCTTCGTTGTTCCAAAATTGACTGATGATGGTTATTTCTGGAATTACCCACCATTTATTAATGATCTTCATTGCTTTTTCTATTGCTGATCCTGAAGATGCACTAGCGAATTGCGGAAATAAAGGTAAAATAATTAGTTGGTCGTAGTTTGCCAAGCGCATACGCTCCATTACTTTATCCATTGAAGGGTTTTGATAACGCATTGCAAGTTCAATCGTAACATTTGTTCCATTAAAATGAGCTTGAATTTTTTCTTTAATAGCTTCTGAATGGCTAAGTAGGGGAGAAACGCCATTACCGTGTTCCCACAATTCTTTGTATATTTTAGCAGATTTAGGTGCTCGAAAGGGAACGATAATTCCATTGACTAAAAGCTTCCTAGCTAACCAAGGTATATCTATGACTCGTGGATCATTCAAAAATTCAGTTAAGTATTTTCTAACATCGCTCGTTTTCGGGCTATCGGGTGTGCCAAGTTGTAAAAGTAAAACGCCTATTCTTTTCATGATATTATTTAGTGAGAAACAGCAGAAATATTAATTTAGTTCAAAGGTATGGAATAGTTTCAAGGTATTAGCCCCATAAAAATCTATTAACTTTGTCTTGTGCCAAACAAAAATGACATCTTAGCTATATCAAGTCATGCAGAGTTTTCTGAAATGGCCATGAAAATATTTGATTTTCAATCTGTTAATTGTGAAGTTTTTAAAAGATATCTCGAAATATTGGGTCGAAAAAAACCTTCGTGTGTGGAAGAAATACCCTTTCTGCCCATAGATTTTTTTAAAAAACACGATGTCGCTTCCCAGTCTATTACAGCGTCTAATAGTTTTTTTCTTAGTAGTGGTACGGGATCATCAGCAAGAAGTAAGCATTGGGTAGTCGACATGGATTTTTACCTTGAATCATGCCTTAAGTCCTACACGAAATATATTGGAGATCCTGAAAATCAGGTCATTTTAGCTTTGCTTCCTAACTATATGGATCAAGGGAATTCAGGACTTGTTTGTATGGTCCAATACCTTATAGAAAAAACCGGAGATGAATCTTCCGGTTTTTTATTGGGACATTTGGAAGAGGTCAAAGATCGGTATGAAGCTGCCTCGAAAAGAGGAAAAGAAGTTATCATATTTGGGGTAAGTTATTCGTTAATGGATTTAGCAGATTTGAATTTTTCTTTAGAGAGTGCCTTAATCATTGAGACTGGTGGAATGAAAGGTAGAAGAGAAGAGTTACCTAAAAAAATGCTTCATTCGTACATTAAAAAAGGCACTTCTTGCTATCAGATGTTTTCTGAATATGGCATGACTGAATTGTTTTCACAAGCTTATGCAAAAGAAAATTTAATTTTTTCTGCACCTCCATGGATGAAAATAATAACCACTGATCCTACCGACCCTTTTACCATTGTCGAAAATAGAAGGGGAGTTATTAATGTAATAGATCTAGCTAATGTAGATACTTGCTCATTTATCCAAACACAAGACATTGGCATAAATTCTTTGTTAGGATTTACCATAGAAGGTAGATTACAACATGCCGATATTCGTGGGTGTAATCAACTGGTAGAATAGTTTATGCTCTTTGTATTGAATTACGTATCTTTGATTTTATGAATCCACAAACGATAATGTATTTGTCATTAATAGGACTAATGGCTGGTGTTTTGAGTGGTTTTGTCGGGGTAGGTGGAGGAATTATTATAGTCCCGGCATTAGTGTTTTTGCTTGGAACTACACAACATGAAGCGCAAGGAACAAGTCTATTTGTCTTATCCATGCCAGTTGTGTTTTTCGGATTAATGCAATATTGGAAATCAGGAAATGTTAATTGGAAATTTGGATTAGTGATCGCACTTGCCTTTTTATTCGGTGCATGGATTGGTTCTAAATTGTCTCTAAAAATGTCACCGTCGTGGGTTAAATTGATTTTTGGGATTCTAACTGCATATGTATCCTTTCGATTAATCTCTTCGGGGTATCAAGAAATTTCAAATGATGAAGCCTGAACTTATCGATCTTTTGCGCTCGGAGGTCATCGAATTATCACCATTAATTCAACAATGGAGAGAGCATCTACATCAATTTCCAGAACCTTCTTTTCAAGAATTTCAAACCATGGAATTCGTTGCTAGGATTTTATCTGAATATGGAATTTCATTTGAAAAGGATATATGTGGTACAGGTCTTGTAGCACTCATTTCGTCAGATAGAGCAAGTGGTACGATTGGGTTGAGAGCTGATTTAGATGCACTGCCTATTCAAGAAAAAAATGATGTACCGTATAAATCTAAAAATCCAGGTTGGATGCACGCATGCGGTCACGATGTGCATACAGCAATATTACTTGGAGTAGCGGTAATTTTACAAAAGCATCAATTGAAGTTGACCAAATCAGTAAAATTAATTTTTCAACCAGGAGAAGAAATGAATCCTGGCGGTGCAAGTTTGATGATTAAAGCTGGTGTTTTAGAAAATCCGAATGTTGAGTCTTTGTATGCTTTACATGTGTATCCTGAAATGGAGTCGGGTAATATAGGGCTTAAGTCTGGCTTGTATATGGCTTCTAGTGATGAGATCCACATTGAAATTACAGGAAAGGGTGGACATGGAGCACTTCCACAAAATTGTGTAAATCCATTATTCATGGGTTCAGAATTATTGATGGAATTATCGAATTACATCAAAAACCATACTCCGATAGAAATTCCAACAGTTATTAACTTCGGTCGATTTGAGGCATTAGGAAGCACAAATATCGTTCCTGAAAAAGCGCTCATTAAAGGTACATTTCGAACAATGAATTCGCAATGGAGGGAAGAGGCATTTGTTAAGATGGGAGAAATAGTGCAAAAAGTAGCCAATAAATATGGCGGCTCAATTGAATTAAAAAGGTCCAAAGGATATCCTAATCTTGAAAACAATCCGAATTTAACCAAAAAAGTACAGGTGCTATTTAGTGAAGTATTCGGAGAAAATCATGTAAAAGAACTCGATGTAAGAATGACAGCAGAGGATTTTGCTTTTTACGCTGAAAAAGTTCCAATATGTTTTTTTCGTCTTGGTGTGGGGAATTCTGCCAAAGGAATTACCAATTCAGTGCATCACCCTAATTTTGACATAGATCCTGCCGCTCTGTATACAGGTGTATTGGCTATGTCAACAATTCCATTTTCATATGGTTTATAAATTAGTTCTTCTTTTCGTTTTATTATCGTCTTGCAAAAAGTTGAATGAGAAAAAACTCACGGGAGATTGGGAGGTTCAACGAATAGAGATTCAAGATGGCGGTGGGTTCACCTATTTTGATTCCACATTTGAAATTGGAAAAAATCAATTGAGTTTTAAACCAGACTCGGTGGTTGGCAAATGTAACTTTGAATTTACACCGTTGGGCTCGAATTTTATAGTTTCAGATTCTTTGATTTTACAGAATTATTGGTCGTTGAATGATGATTTAATATTATTAACTGGCCAAATTTTTTCACTAAAAGTAGAGTTGTTGACGAAAAATCAATTCATTTTTAACTATTATGACTATAATAATTACAGGTTAAAGACTTTTTTTCTGCGTAAAAAATAATTGTAAACTCTCTATATTTTAGTACATTTGCTATTCTACTGAATTATTTATGATGCGATTTGTTTTCGTTTTTTGCCTGTTAGTAGCAGTATCAAATACATTTGCGCAATATGCAGGCTACAACAAATGGTCGCTTGATTTTGCTGTAGGAGGAACTAACGCAGTAGAACCTTATTCTCCCGGTTATTGGTCAAATACCGTAGATTTTATTCACACAAGTGGCGGAGTTCGATACATGTTCAATAATAAATTCGGATTAAAACTAGATGGGGGTTACGATCTAATTACCAACGATAATATTGGATCGAATGGAAATAGTTTACCTTTTAAGACAAACTACTACAGAGCATCAATTCAAGGAATACTAGATATAGGTAGAATTTTCACCTTCGAGAATTTCACAGACCGTTGGAGTGTATTGTTTCACACCGGTGGAGGTATGTCGTTGACATCAAGTAAAATTAATACAGAAAACGACAGAATGGTTAACTTTCTGTTTGGTTTCACACCACAATTTAAACTAACAGAACGTGTTGCTTTGAATGTAGATGCTACATTTATTTGGCATATCTATCAGCAATTTACTTTTGATATGTACAACAACGTATACAATAGAGGTTTTGATGGATTTATTGCAAATGCCTCAATTGGAGCAAATATTTACCTTGGAAAAAACAAACAACATTGTGATTGGGCCTATACACCATGCTTTCCTGATATGTCATATTTAGAGGTTGAAATAAAAAAGAAGGATAGTACGATAAATCGTTTTAAGAATGACCTTTCAGATACGGATGGGGATGGTGTTGTAAATATTGCAGATGACGAGAAAGATACTCCTCTCGGTAATAAAGTTAATTGCAGAGGCGTGAGTTTGAAAAATCTTGACACCGATGGTGATGGGATAAATGACTTAATCGATAAATGTCCAGAAGATTTTGGAAAGCCAGAATTATCTGGATGTCCAGAAGAATTGTATGTGAATAACAACAACAATTCGAACAACAACTCGAATAATAACAATTCGAACAACAATAATTCGAACAACAATAATTCGAACAACAATAATTCGAACAACAATAATTCGAACAACAATAATTCGAATAACAATAATTCGAACAACAATTCGAATAATAACAATTCGAACAACAATAATTCGAACAACAACAATTCGAACAACAATAATTCGAACAACAATAATTCGAACAACAATAATTCGAACAACAATAATTCGAACAACAATAATTCGAACAACAATTCGAATAATAACAATTCGAACAACAATAATTCGAATAATAACAATTTAATTTCGAAGGAAGGTTTTACTAGCTATGCAGATATTAATTTTGACCTAAATCAGTCCACATTAAAAACAGCTTTTATTGGTACATTAAATGAAATTGTCTACTTATTAAAGCAAGATGCAAACGCTAACATTTTGCTAGATGGGCACACAGATGTTACAGGAGATGAATCGTTTAATGATAAGCTAGCTAAGGAACGAGCTGAAGCAATTAAACGTTACCTAGAACTTAAAGGAATTAATGCCAATCGTATTGTAATTGGTGCATTCGGAGAATCTAAACCTAAATACTCCAACGATACACCAGGAGGTCGCGCATTAAATCGTAGGGTTGAAATAATGATTAAGCGCAATTAATCTAAAGGAAACCAAGTTCCAATTTAGCTTCTTCACTCATCATGTCTTTGTCCCAGGGAGGATCGAAAACGATATGAACTCTAGCATCCGATACTTCTTCAATGGCCTTAACTTTATCTTCGACCTCTTTAGGTAGGGTTTCCGCTACAGGGCAATTAGGAGAAGTTAATGTCATATCAATATCCACTCCATTGGCTTTATTGATGCGAACTTCGTAGATTAATCCTAATTCATAAATATCAACAGGTATTTCTGGGTCGTAAATTGTTTTTAACATATTTACAATTTTATTTTCAAGATCTATGCTCATGCATTACAATATTTCAGTGCTTCGATTTTTAAGCGTTTAATCATACCATTTAATCCGTTTGATCGGGTAGGCGAAAGGTGTTCTTGCAGTCCAATTTTGTTAATTATTCCGAAATCATAGGCAACTAATTCTTGTGGGTTTACCTTGTCAACTAGGCGAATGAGTAATGCAATTATTCCTTTGGTGATTATCGCATCTGCATCTGCCGAAAATTCGATCTTTTGATTATTTCCATTTGTTTTAAGCCAAACACGGGATTGGCAACCTTCTATTAATAAATCGTCCGATTTATCTCGTTCATCGAGTAAAGGCAATTCTTTACCTAACTCGATAAGGTATTCATACTTTTCCATCCAATCCTCAAACATTTCAAATTCAAAAAAAATGTCTTCCTCTCTTTGTTGAATTACCCCCATCACTTTAACATGTTTAAACTTTTTTCAAAGGCTTCAACAAACAGATCTATCTCTTGTTTCGTATTGTAAAAAGCAAACGAAGCACGTACAGTACCAGGTATTTTAAAAAAATCCATAAGTGGCTGTGTACAATGATGTCCTGTCCTCACCGCAATACCTTGCTTGTCGAGTAAGGTACCAATATCAAACGGATGTATTCCCTTCACTGCAAATGAAACAACACTGGTTTTATTTTTTGCTTCGCCGATTATTTTAAGGCCTTCAAAAGTATCTAAGATATCTTCTGCATATTTAGCTAAAAAACGTTCGTGTTCTTCTGCCGCTTTCAAGTCAATTGAATCTAAAAATTCAAATGCCTTTCCCAAACAAATTCCTCCTGCAATATGTGGTGTTCCAGCTTCAAATTTAAAAGGAAGTTCATTATAAGTCGTGCGCTCAAAGGTTACTTTCGAAATCATATCACCGCCACCTTGATAAGGTGGCATCGCATCTAGTAATTCTTCTTTGCCATACAACACGCCGATTCCTGTTGGTCCGAAAACCTTGTGACTGGAAAATACGTAAAAATCACAATTTAAATCTTTAACATCGATTTTAGTATGTTGTATACTTTGCGCACCATCAACGAGCACTTTTGCACCAACGGCATGCGCCTTGGCAACAATTTCTTTAATGGGATTTATTGTTCCAAGTGTATTGGATATGTGTGTGATGGCAACAAGTTTAGTTTTTTTTGATAAAATTTGTTCAAAAGTGTCCATTAAAAGTTCACCCTTTTCATTAATAGGCGCTACGCGCAGATGAAGACCTTTTCGCATACAAAGCATTTGCCAAGGCACTATATTCGAATGGTGTTCCATGGCTGAAATTACGATTTCGTCTCCGGCTTTTAATAATTCTCCAAATGACGATGCAACCAAGTTAATGCCATCGGTGGTTCCTTTGGTAAAAATGATTTCTTCACTTTTTCTTGCGTTGAGGTATCGTTGAATTTTTTTTCTTGATTCTTCATATTCTGTAGTTGCCTTTTGGCTCATAAAATGAACACCTCGGTGAATATTTGCATTTTCTTTAGAGTAGAATTTGTTTATCGCATCTAATACAAGCTGAGGCTTTTGGGAGGTAGCACCGTTGTCAAAATAGATTAAGTTTTTACCGTAAATCTGTTGCCTTAATGCAGGAAATTGTTCGCGAATTTCTCTTACGCTAAAGGTTTTTTTTTGTGCTTCACTCATGGTCTACAAAATTACGAAAAAGGTTGTTTTTACTTGTTGATAAAACAAAAAACTCTTATTTAGGTTGCAATTCAACATAAGGAATGAGTAATTCTTCCATTGAAATACCGCCATGTTGGAATGTATTGCCGTAAAAATTCACGAAATGATTGAAATTATTCGGATACACAAAAAAATCTTGTTCTCTACAAAAGACAAATTCAGCAGACAATCGAAGGGTAGGTAGGTGCGCATCCTTTGGTTGTTTGATGGAAAAGACCTCCTTACCATTATAACTTAATCCTCTTGCGGTTTTATACCGAAGATTTGCATTTAAATTCCGATCACCGACAATTTTTACTGGATTATTTACTTTAATAGTTCCATGATCTGTAGTTATCACCAATTTGTGTTTGGCTTCAGCCGCTTTTTTGATAATCTCAAAAAGGGGAGAATGTTCCAGCCACGAAACTGTGATGGATCGATAAGCAGCTTCATTTTCTGCGAGTTCTCTTATCACCTCCATCTCTGTGCGAGCGTGTGACAACATGTCGACGAAATTGTAAACAATGAAATTTACGTCTTGCTCTTTGAGTTGGTGAAAATTGTCTGCAAACTTTTTTCCTGCCTCAAAGTTTGTGATTTTAGTATAGGTCCATTTACAATTTTTCCCTAATCTTTTGAGATTTGCTTCTAAAAAATCTTTTTCATGTAAATTTTTGCCTCCTTCATCTTCTTCATTTTTCCAAAGTGATGGAAATCTTTTTTCCATTTCTATTGGCATCAATCCCGAGAAAAAGGCATTGCGTGCGTAGTGTGTTGCTGTCGGAAGGATTGAATAAATAATATCCTCAACATTTTTTGTGTAGAACTGTGAGATCAAGGGTTCAATAACTTTCCATTGATCGAATCTCAAATTGTCAATGACCAACACAGTGAGTTTTTCTGCACCAATTTTTGGTGCAATTTTCTCTTTTATGACCTGGTGAATCATAGTTGGCGCATCATTTCCTGACATCCATTCTAAGTATTGGTCTTCAATAAAATCAGCAAATACATGATTGGCTTCTTTCTTTTGCATCTCCAAAATTTCTTTCATGCCAGACTCTTTACTTTTCTCTAGTTCTAATTCCCAAAAAACCAATTTTTTGTATAGGTCTTTCCAATCTTCAGCATCTAAGCGATCGTTGAGTAACTGGCCAAGTTGTCGAAATTCTTGCTGGTAATTAGCATTGGTTTTTTCTTTGACGAGCTTTCCTTGATCTAACAACCTTTTTACACTTAAAAGAATTTGGTTTGGATTTACTGGCTTGATTAAATAATCGGCAATTTTACTACCAATTGCCTCCTCCATGATATGCTCCTCTTCACTTTTGGTAATCATTACAACCGGAACAAGCGGATGTGACTCTTTCAACCTAGTTAGCGTCTCTAGACCAGAAAGTCCAGGCATATTTTCGTCTAGAAATACAATGTCAAAATTAGATTCCTTAATTTTATCTAAGGCATCCCGACCGTTTGTAACAGGTGCGACATGATATCCTTTACTTTCTAAGAAGAGTAAATGCGGTTTTAATAATTCTATTTCATCGTCCGCCCAAAGAATTTTTACCTGCATTTCCTTTATTTTTAATAGATTTGATATGAATTTTAAAGATACTCAATTGCGCCCGAATTTACTTCGTAATAACAAAAAGAAAATAATTAACGACCCTGTATATGGTTTTATTACAATTCCAGATGAATTAATTTTTGATGTAATCGAGCACCCGTATATGCAACGGCTTAGGCGCATTATGCAATTGGGTTTGAGTCATATGGTATACCCCGGAGCAATACACACACGATTCAATCATGTGCTTGGTGCGATGCATTTGATGTCCCAAGCCATTCAAAATATCCGTCGGAAAGGGCATGAGATTACTCAAGAAGAAGAGCGTGCTGTTTTACTCGCTATTTTATTGCATGACATTGGTCATGGACCATTCAGTCATGCGCTAGAATATGATATAGTAAATGGCGTTAGTCATGAAAAAATTAGTAGTTTCTTTATACAAAAATTAGCCGAAGCCTTTGGGGATGATATGAAGCGTGCTCTATTAATTTTTCAAAATACTTACGGAAAACCATTTTTACATCAACTTGTATCGAGTCAGTTAGATATGGATCGTTTGGATTATTTGAATCGAGACAGTTTCTATTCAGGGGTTAGTGAGGGAATTATTGGAACGGACCGATTAATTGAAATGCTAAATGTGCATAATGGTAATTTGGTATTGGAGGAAAAAGGTATCTACTCAATAGAGAAATTTATCGTTGCTCGGCGTTTAATGTATTGGCAGGTATATTTACATAAAACGGTTGTTGCAGGTGAAAATATGTTGATTCATGCATTAAGAAGGGCTAAAGAACTTTCTTTAGACGGTAAGCCACTTTTTGCCAGCCCTTCCTTATCCTTTTTTTTATCACAAGAAATTAAGGAGGCAGACTTTATAAACAATCCGCAGGTATTAGTCCATTTTGCAAATTTGGATGATTATGACATTTTGGGAGCGATTAAAGTTTGGCAGTATCATGATGATAAAATACTATCAACCTTATCTTCCGCTTTAGTAAATCGCAAATTGTTTAAAATTGAAATTTCGAAAGATCCTTTCAGTGAGGATAGAATCAACTTAGAGAAGGAGATGGTTAGAAGTTTATACCAGTTAAATGCCGACGAAGTAAACTATTTTGTTTATTCTGATATTTTAACAAATAAAGCTTACAACCAACACAAACAAAATATCAATATGCTTATGAAAAGCGGTGAAATCATTGACCTAACAAAAGCATCTGATAACCTTAATATATCTGCTTTGGCGCAACCGGTTGAGAAGTATTTTATTTGTTATCCTGTTGCTTAATTTGTTTTTTTGCGGAATTCGTTGTTTGTATAGTTTTATTCAAAACGGCTGAAGTAGGGATTGTTATCAAAGCACCTTCCTCTGTTTTAATGTAGATAAAAAAGAATGAAACATCCTGAAGTTCACCTTCCACATCAAACTCTTTGTCTAATACCCGAATGTAATTTCCAATTTTCAAGGGATGATTAAAAAATAAGATTAAACTCGCGGTAATATTGCTCAAAATTGACCATTGAGCAAAAAAAGCGATGCCTAACACGGTTACTACGGATGTTAAAAAAACAATTAAATCTGTTTTATCAATATTCCATATTGCTGCTAAAATTGTAGCCAATGTGAGCAAAATAAAGAGATTTATAATACGATGCGTGATTCGTTTTCTTTTGGTATCAAAGTCAATTTTAGCCAGAATATTGTTCACTGCTCTATTGGCAGCAAGTTTAACCGCCATGAGCAATACAAAGGCAATTATAGATTTAATCACAAGTAATTCAAGTTCTGTCATGAGTTTAGTGTTTTAGCAATATTCCAATAGCCATCTAATTCATTCAGCGTAAGCTCGTGAATGATTTTTTCATCCGCTTTAATTAGTTCCTCCATCAGTTTAAACCTCTTCATAAATTTACGGTTACTCGCATCTAATGCACTCTCGGGAGACACTTCGATAAAACGGGCATAGTTCACTAATGAAAAAAGTACATCGCCAAATTCTTCCTCTTTTTTTGAAGGATCTTGACCATGTAGAACCTCATGTTTTAATTCTTCAAGTTCTTCTTCTACCTTATCCCAAACCGCTTCTTTTGTTTTCCATTCAAAACCGACTCCTTTTACCTTTTCTTGAATGCGCGTTGCTTTAACCAGAGCTGGCAAACTTTTAGGCACTCCTTCAAGAACAGATGACTTTCCTTCTTTCAATTTTAATTTTTCCCAATTTGCCTTAACTTCCTCCTCGTCTTTTACTTGAACAGTTCCATATATATGAGGATGCCGGTGAATCAATTTGTCACAAACGGCATTCAATACATTTGTCACATCAAATACACCTTTTTCTTCTCCCAGTTTGGCATAGAATACCAGGTGTAAAAATAAATCACCCAATTCGCTTTGAATTCCTTTCATATCACCATCACTGATGGCATCTGCAAGTTCATAGGTTTCTTCGATGGTTAAATTTCTCAATGAATCGAAGGTTTGCTTCATATCCCAAGGGCATTTTGCTCTCAGATCATCCATCACATTTAATAATCGTTCAAATGCTCTTAATCGTTCGTCTATCATTATTTGCAAAAATAACGCTAATCTCTTTTTACATTCATTAACTTTGTTCCGATGCGCAAAAAAATTCGAAATACCTTATCTTATTTCGTTTTATTCCTACTGATTTCTCAAAAAACATGGAGTCAGTCTGCCCAAGGTGGTATTGATTTGCGTTATAAAATTGGATTTTTATCAATTCATCATGCTTCAATGGCTCATCTGCCAAAGCAATTGGCGCAAGCCATAGAAATAACTTATTTTCAGCACAGTAAAGGAAAACGTACCTATCAGCGCTATTATAATTTTCCTACTTTTGGAGGCACTCTTTTTCATGGTAGCGTTGGAAATGATGCGCTAATGGGCCGCTACACTGGGATTTATGGTTTTTCTGAACTCCCAGTTCTAAAAATAAGGTCATTCGAAACTAATGTTAAATTAGCAACAGGAGTAGCTATTACAGATAAGTGTTTTCAGAATGCGCCTCAAAATATTGCCATAGGATCTTATGTAAATGCTATAATTTGTGTAGGAGCAAAAGCGTTATGGCGTGGGAAAAATCAACATGCAAGTATCGGCATTGACATGACACATTTTAGTAATGGTGCTGCGAAATTACCTAATTATGGCATAAATATGCCATACCTATCGTTAGGTTATGGTCGAAATCTACCCGATAGAATTAAGGGTGGTTTAGATACTTCATCCCTTGCAATTGAGCAAACACTGCCTAAAAATAAATGGTTATTATCTGTGTTGGGGATATATGGAAATAAAGAAGTTAACGATATAGGAGGTCCGAAATACAATGTATTTGGTTTGAATCTTTCGGCTAAAAGATTTTTCAACTTCAAAGCGGGCTGGGAAATGTCGGTTGATCTAATTTCTAAACAAGCGATTCATGCCTATTTACCTGAAATGGAAAAAACACAAGTGGACATTTTGCAGCTTGGGTTGTATTCGGCGTATTTAGTGCCTTTTGATCGATTTCATTTTGTTTTTGGCATGGGAGTTTACTTGCGGGACAAATACAAACCTGAAGATCCCGTGTACCATAGGATAGGTTGTCGTTATCAGTTTCCCAATGGAATCATTGGAAACTTTACGTTAAAAACGCATTTCGGAAGAGCTGATTACTTGGAGTGGGGAATAGGTTACACTTTTAAATACAACTAACAATGAAAACGGGTATTGTATATTTAATAGGTTGTATATTATTCCTATTTTCTTGCCAGAAATCAGCAGATCGACCTTGTTTTAAGGGCCGGGGAGAGGAGGTTGTTAAGGAATTTTCTATAAGTGGGGTTTCGCGAGTTACACTTGGTCGTAATATTCGATTTATTATCATACAAGATTCTACGCAGAAGGCTGTTGTAAAAACAGGAAGTAACTTAGTAAATTTTGTTAGGTTATCTAAAGAAAATGATCATTTAGAGATTCAAAACGACAATGGCTGCAATTTTTTACGCTATGGAAAAAATGAGGTGATTGTTGAATTACACATTACTTCTTTGCGTCATATTTATTTTGAAGGATCGGAACCACTTACAAATGAAGGTACGCTCTCATGGAGTTTACTCTATTTGGTAGCAAATGACAATGCTGCAAATATTGAATTAAAACTCAACATTGACTCCTTATATTTTACAAATCCGCATGCTTGGCCGGTTGTAAACTTCACTGGAGAAAGTAATTTCTGTCAAGTAAATATTCAGGGAGATGCTAAGATTAACATGAAAAACTTTATCGTAAAGAAAAGTTTTTCATATGCTTCTGAATCGAGTCAAGATGGTGAGATAAATCTTTTAACTACAGAAAAATTTATTGGGCAACTTCGTGGTAACGGTAATGTCGGGTACTGGAATGACGCTGTTGAAATGTATACAAATCATTATGGTAAAGGAACATTTATTAAGAAGAATTAATTCCATTTTTTACCTCTTGTTCCTATGCTATGGTAAATTGGCATTTTGCCAAGATACATTGACTGTCAAGGGTATGGTAGATCTTTATATGGGCATTAATCTTTGCAATACAACGTCCGAAGATTTGAATATCTATGTATCTTCCAATACGCTGAATCAATTAGATATTAATTATGCAGCTATAGAAATTACTAAAGCAGTAGATAAAAACACGTTTTATCTTTCACCGGCATTTGGCCGATATATGATTAATAATTATAGAAATGAACATATTTCACTGCGCTGGTTGGCGGAAGCCTATTGGCAACGGAGAATTAGGGATAATCAGATAATTACACTAGGTGTTTTTAGCTCCCCATTTACACCTGAAAATTGGAAAAGTACAGAGCAAGCATTTTATTCAAGGGCCTTAGCTCCAGAATATGTACCTTATTACCTAACGGGAATGAAATGGCGAATACAGTGTAGTCAAAGCCTAACTTTTACACCTATGTTAGTCAATGGATGGCAACATATTTCAGATCGTAAACCAAGTTTAGCATGGTCTTCTCTTGTGGAATACAAAAAAAATAATTTTGCATGGAATTGGACTAATTTTTTTGGACAAGAGCAAGGATTGAGTGGTGAGCAAGAATGGAGAATATTTAACGAGATTAATTCAACAATTTCACTCCCTAACAAGTGGCTAATTCAATCTTGTGCTTATGTGGGGAATCAAAAAGGTGATGAAGGATGGAAAACTTGGTGGCAAGCAAACGCTGGTATAAAAGGTAATTACCATAAAAAGGGAGCAATGGGAGTTAGAGGAGAAATTTTTAGTGACAAGGATGCAGTTTTTTTACCAACTACAAAAACCTTTATTTCGGCAGTCACTACTTATGTGGATTTTAAAATCTCCGAAAACTTGCGCTTGCGATCAGAAATTAAAAGACTGTCATTCAGTAAGCTAGAAAATGAAAAATGGCTAGCTCTTGTAAATATATCATTGACATTTTAAAAAATTACAATTATTGTCTATTTTACAAGGAATTTCTCTAGGATATTCACTAAAATTGTGAAAATTTCAGTTTATGCATATTATATCCTTTAATGTAAATGGTATTAGAGCTGTGGTAGGGAAATCTTTCCTCAAGGACATGTTAATGCTTCAGCCAGACATTATTTGCCTTCAAGAAACAAAAGCAACGGAAGATCAGGTAAGAGAGTCGGTCGAAATGTTAAAAGGGTATGAGGTATTCGCTAGTTCTGCCGAGCGAAAAGGATATTCTGGAACGGCTATTTTGACAAAAATATCACCAAAGAAGGTAACTTACGGCATGGGAATTTCGGATCATGACCAAGAGGGTCGAATCGTCTGTGCTACCTTTGAGAACTTTCATTTAGTTTGTGTTTATGTTCCTAATTCAGGAAGTGAATTATTGAGACTTGGGTATCGTCAGCTATGGGATAAAGATTTTCTTGGCTATCTTAAAGAGTTGGAATCAACAAAACCTGTGGTAGTTTGTGGGGATTTTAATGTAGCACATCATACCATAGATTTGGCAAGACCGAAAGAAAACTACAACAAGGCGGCAGGGTATATGCAAGAAGAAATCGACGGAATAAACAATTTCATTTCTGCTGGATTTTTAGATACCTTTCGTTACTTAAATCCAAATGAAGTGAAATATTCCTGGTGGAGTTATCGTGCAGGCGCTCGCGAGAAGAACGTAGGATGGAGAATAGATTATTTTCTCGTATCTCATTCGCTTATAGAATCAGTGAAATCTGCTGAAATCTACAATGATATTTATGGTTCGGACCATTGTCCAGTTGGGATTATATTTTAAACCAAGATTTCGGATTCCACCATTTTTTTCGTTTTTTATCCTCAACGTAATAACCTTCAGTATACCCATATCCATATCCGTAACCATATCCGTAACCGTATCCATAACCGTATCCTTTTGAACCGTAGGTGCCGTTTAAGAGAATTGCCATGTTTGGCATTCGCTTATCTTGAAGCAAATCGACGGCAATGTTCAACATTTTCCTTGGTAACTGATGTGCACGTACAACATATAAGGTAGCATCGGCATGATGCGAAATAAGTAATGTGTCTGTAACGATACCAACCGGCGCTGTATCTACAATTATGTATTCGTAAGATTCTCCGAGTAATTCGAATAATTCATTCACGCGATCGCTCATCAACAATTCAGACGGATTAGGTGGAATGTCTCCTGACGGAAAGATAAATAAGTTCTCGTGTAATTCACTTTGGTAAATATAGTCATCTATGCTCGTTGATGAGTTCACTATAAAATTAGTAACCCCTTTCGATTTTTCTTTACCCAAGTATTGTTCTAATTTTGGGGCGCGTAAATCCATACCAAGGAGTATAACTTTCTTACCTGAAAGTGCCAAGGAAAGAGAAAAGTTAACAGCAGTAAAAGATTTTCCTTCTTTGGCAACTGTCGAGGTAATAAAAATAAATTTCCCTCTGCCTTCATTTTTTCCACCGAGCATGAAATCTACGTTAGTCCTCAAACTTCTGAATGATTCAGAAATAGCAGTTTTACTACCTTTGGAAATAACAATTTGCTGATCCTTTTCACCAAGAGGGATATTTCCAATATAAGGGAGGTTCAATTTATCTATATCTGATTTTCCATATACTTTGTCTTTAAATAGATCACGTATGTATATGTAAATGATACCTATCACAACTGCTACAAGAAGAGCAATGGAATAAATCATCCCTGGTTTTGGCGACACTATTGATTTATTTGAGTATCCAGGATCAACAATTTTTGCGTTTCCTACACCAACTGCCAATGAAATAAAAGCCTCTTCCCTTTTTTCAAGCAAATAAACATAAAGCCTTTCTTTAATCTCTTGCTGTCTTTTAATTGCACGGAGATCTTTTTCGAATTTGGGAATATTCCCAATGTTGTTGTCTAATTTATTTAATTGAACAGTTACTTCATTAACAATTTTCTGTTTGGCAGAAATTACATTTCTAATACTGGTTATAATATTGGCTTTCGATTCATTAATTCGATAGGTAAGATTAACGATTTTTGGATTTTTTAAGGTAGAAGTTTTCAAATCTTCCATTCTTTCAATGACCATTTTATTATGTTCCTTAATCGCGATATCAATATTATTGTCTTCAATACCTAAATTAACAGGAATGAAATCTTCAACTGCTCGATTATTGGTAATGTGATCAAGCATTAATTGGCTTAATTTTAATTGTGTATTTGCCTCTAAACTTCTTGATTGGATTTCTTTATAGTAACCCAAGTTATTTTGTGATTCATATTGATAATCTATTAAGTCACTGGAGGTTTTTATTCCTTTGAGACTGTCTTCAATATAACCTAATTCTTCGGCAAGAACCTTTATTCTGCCTGAAATGAACTTAACCGTATTCTCAGCGATCAAATTTTTATCTTTTACGGCATCTTCATTATAATTTTCAACAAGCTTATTTAATATATCAACTGCTTTTTCACTTGAATTATATGTGAGTTTTAATTTAAGTATAGTGGAATTTTGAGAGGCTTGTTCAATTTTTAATCGACTAATATATTTGTCAACACAGGATTCCAATGGTAATAGCCAATACCTATATGTTACTCCTATGTGCGATTGATTAAATTGATTTGTTTTTAGTATTCGAAATGAAACTTTCTCATCGAAAGGATAAAATTTATCGTATTCGTATTTGCCTACGACATCGCCATTTTCATTTTCTACCTCTATGTATTTATTTTGAATTTTAAATAATGAATTGTTTTTAATTTCTAGAAAATGTAAGGTGTCAATGTACTTATACTCTACAGCAAGGGGAGAGTTTTTGTAAACTTCAACCTTTTTGAGACCGGTGTAATTTCCTATTCGATGAAATTCATTTCTTAAGTTTAGTTCATCAACAACTGTTGTCATTAACCGTCTAGACTGAAGAATGGATTTTTCATTTTCAATAAAAAGTCCTTCATTAAAAATAGTTAAATCTTCAAAGGCTGAAGTTTCGGACATACCTGAACCACCTTTTTGATTATTTTTAATTAAGATGGTTAAACTAGCCTCATATTGTGGTGTTGTGTAGCGTAGGTATACATATGACAATGCCAAGGCTGAAATAATCAACGCGATAAATAATTTCCAATGCGCTAAATATTTGAAAATAATTTCTCGGTAATTCGTTTTGAGAATTTGGTCTAGATCGATTTGTTGATTTTGTTCCTTGTTCATTACTTGAGAATGAGGTTTAAGGCAGATAGCACGAGCGAGGCAAAAGATACAATTGGTAGCGCCAATTGGTTATTCGCAGCAAATACTTTTGATTTCAAAGGTGGAATATATACAATATCGTTTTGTTTAAGGAAAAAAGCTTCCGAGGAAAAAATACTTTTGTCGTTGAGATTAACGATGAATTCTTTCCGTTGTCCTTTAATCTCCCTTAAAATACGTATTTCTTTTTTGTTGCCATAATTTGTGAAATCACCTGCTGTTGCTATTGCCTGAATTAGATTGATTTTTTCATTTGGCACATTGAATGTTCCCGCTTGTTTCACCTCTCCAAGAACAGTAATTTTAAAATTTAGTAGATTTATTTGAACCACAGGATTTTTAATGTATTCTGAAAGTTTAGATGTTATATCTTGAACCAATTCTGTACGACTTTTGCCTTCTGCATGTATTTCCCCAATGTAGGGTAAGGTTATTTTACCATCTCTTTTGATCAAAAATCCTCCTCTAGCGGCAACACCTGAATTATAGGTGACAATAGATTTTCCTTCGTCAAATTTTGTATCAAATAAAAGTGCAGCTTCTTTGTTTTCTGAAATTAAAGAAATTTCAATAATATCATTTATCTCAAATGTTGGTTCAAAATTAGCCGTCAAATTTGCATTTGAAGTAGTTATTTCACCGGTCAAAAGAACAATATCTTTTTGTTGAATACATGAACAAAAGAATAAACTGAGGAAAAAGATATATATTTTCATGTGCCTCTTTTCTTTGAAAATATTATGTGCTTCAGGGCTAAAAAAAAGATTCTGTAGTCTGTCGTATTGGGTGATTTCTTTTTCATTTCTAGGTATTTATGTTCTGCTAAAAGAACGTTTTCTCTTGACGAATTCAAATTAAACGCTACGTAAGGTGGAATACATCCCGGTTTTTCCAAAATTCTTAATTTTCTTTCATTTTCATTAAGCTCATTAAAATAGACCTCACTTACAGGTCGAAGTCCTACTAATTTCATTTCAAGTTTCAAGACATTTAAAATCTGGGGTATTTCATCAAGCCAATATTTTCTTAGAATTCTTCCCCATGATGTTACGCGAAAATCATTTTTGGGTTTCCCTTTTTCACCGTAACCATTTACTTTCAAAATATATTCTTGCAAAAACTCCGAATATGGATGCATGGTTCTTATTTTGTAAACACCTATTTTCTTTCCATTTTTTCCAATTCGGGTCATTTTAAATAATATCCCGAAACTTGGTTTTTTCAATACGTTTTTAATTTTGTGAGTAGTCACCAATGCTGTACATAATCCATCAATATTTTCAACTAAAATAATCTCAAAGCCAGCATAGACTAGTCTACCAAGTCCCTCTGCCTTTGATAAAATTCGAATTCTACCTTTAGTTAATTTCTTATAAATTGAGCCTAAAAAGGGAAGCCTTGGAATAGCTCTATGAATGATAAATTCTATAAATAGGATTATCCTTGCGAAGAATTTTGGGTAAACACTTTTTATACGATTTTCTCTTCCTCTCAATGTCTCAAATTGAAAAATCACATATTGATTTACACTCACATTATTTTCGATGTTTTCAATTGAACTTTGAAGAAGAATTGTCTTATTTAGTATTTTTTCTACAAAAATCAGTTTTTTCTCTTTACTTATTGAACTGCTCGGGGAATCAATAAACTGAATATCCTTCTCAGCAATTGATAATTTTTCAAGAAAAAAAGACAACATTAGGTTAAATTTCTATCCTTTAATGAGTCTGCAAATAGTCCGCTGTCCTTTACTTGAACATATGTCTATATAATATACTCCAATCTGTAGGTCTTTAAGAATATCTAAAGCGATAAAATCATCAAGACTACTATTCAACATGATTATTGATTTACCAGTCATATCTCTTACAGAAATTGTATTCATCTCAGCAAATTGATCTGAATATTGTACATTGAGCTTATTTGTAAATGGATTAGGAAAAAACAATACATCTTTCAATGGAATAGTGGTTGAGTCGATTGTATTTCCTATCGTTTGATTTGTTGAAGCTAATTCATCTGAGTGTAGTGTTTGATCATATAATTCAATTAGATTCTCTGCTTCAATAGACGCAGGGGTTTTTACATAGCATGCATCACCGTAGGTTCCTAAATTTGTTGCAACACGCACCCTGAACACAGTGTTATATTTCGAAGCCCAATAACCATCTGATCCTGTTGGAGTTGTTGCTTCTACCATATTAAGTCTAAAAGATCTCGCCATAGCTCCGTAGGTTGATACTTGACGCGTAAGGTATTTAGTAATTACATCATTACCTAATGCATCAAGTTCAGTAACCTCGAATGTTGCTGATGAAAATCCGTATAAATTATAAGAACCAAGTATTGTTGCGATACTTGTCATCAAAAATGGAAAGGAGAAAGAGGAACCACATTGGTTTGAACCAGCAACAGGATATACTCCATCTCTTATTTTAGTAGTTGGACTTGAAAGCGTACTTACTTGTCGTTCTATACCCCAAGGGGACCATACTCCTGCAGTTTTTACTCGAACAGAAATTCTATAATTATTGCCGTAAGGGTTACTTCCTGGAAAGTTACTAATAGGCCCAAAGTCAGAAATAAATACTTTATTGTCAGTGCTGCTTTCTGATGCTTCGGTTCCGGAAGAAGCAGTTACATAGGTATTCGATGTTATTGAATTCCTGTACCTAAACTGATAATCTTCTAAATTTGCACACGAAGTTGTTTCTGCGATCAATTCGTCATAATGAAGGTAATTTATAATCTTTCCTGCCATCGCAGCAGTAAGTCTAGATCCGCAAGGTGTGGTTACTGAGCAGGATGGGCCATAAGGTTGCCAAACTCCATCTACAAATACTGCTACTCTTATTTGAACTGTCATGTTGTATGTTACCCATGAAATGTTAGAAGGTGTGCCTGAATAAGTTGCCCATGCAACAGGGATAAGAACTGCAGTATAACCTGGTGCATTTGGAAATATTTCTGTTGTATTTGTTCCATCGGTTACTTCAAATTTATAGGCATCTGCTCCTTCAATTTGTTCTGCTGGTAATGAGGTATTCAAATAAGGTATAGATCCATTACAGTAATTAGATAACTGAGAACTTGGAATTGATGGAGTAGTTATGTTGCAAACAGTTCCGTATGGTCCATAAGTACTATTTACTTTTACTCTTACCCTCACCTCATAAGTGGTGTTGTAATCTACAAATGAATTAGAAAAATCTGCCATGGAAAAGGCATTTAGTGTCCCTGTGGTCTTTTCAAAAGTGTTAATCGTTCCACCTGGAAGTTTTTTTAATTCGTATTCAAATGACTGGGCACCAACTATATTATCAGCATAAATTGGAGTATTCAAAGTAGATAATGTTGTATTGCATTGACTAGGTTGAATTTTACTAGTAGCTGGAGGAGTAATTACAAAACAATTTACAGCAGAATACCCACCAACATTTGAAGGAGTTCCTATCCATGTTCTAACACGAACCCTGTATGTGGTCGAATATTGAATGCCTGCAGCTGGGAAATTAGATAGGTTTGTTGTACGTCCAGCAACGCTTCCATATGTTGTTAGTGATGCGGATTGCATTGTTGTTTGGTTTTCTACTTCAAAGATGTAACCATCACAAGTTTGCTTGATTGCCGAAAAGTTGCTGTATAGAGCAGGAAGATTATAATTGAAACAAAAAACATCTGTCAATCTTGTGAGAGGTGGTGTTTGTGCAGACCCAATCACTGGGAATAACAAAAACATAAAAATTATATATCGAACTACCATAAATTTGTTTCTTAGTTTAAATTTAATAATATTTCATGAAATAATCAATTTAAAGGATTGATTAAATAATCTTTTGTTTTACAAAAATTGTTTTATCCTCAAATTAGATTTTTTTATCCCTATAATTTCTAAGTTTGGCCTTAATTAAGTTTTTAATTGATTGAATGATATATCGATAAGACCATTTAATTAGGTTATTATTCCACCTACCTGCATGACAATTTAATATTAGAATTTTAGGTGTTTTTTGTTGTTTAATTGCTTCAATTAAATCGAAGGTTGAATAAACGTCTAATTGATGATTTGAATGAGCAACTTTATCACGAATGTTACTCTTGTGACCATTCCATCGGCTACCATTATCTGTTAGATATAATATGTCAGAATAATCTATATCAAGATAAACTTCTCCCAGTAACTCATAGGATTTTTTATAATTAACGTCATTCCACATACTAAGACTATCAATAGTAGAGAGGGGGCGGCCATGCCTTGAAATCGTTTTGACTGGATAAAGTGATCTCAATAATCCAAGATTTTGTTCAAATGTTTTAAGAGCCATAGTTACATTGCCTGAAGTTCTAACCAAATCCTCGTAATGATATCCTATTTCGTGATTTAAATCGGAAATTTCTTTGATTATTAGAGGTTTGTATGTGTTCGGAACTCGAAAATAATAGGTGCTTTGAACCTTAAATTCATATTCGATCTTTGCCATGTTTAAGTCATTCATTGGCCAAAAATCCGAATCATGTCTTATGATGACACAGGCATTCGACGGACTCTTTATATATTGTTCTACTGTTTGAAATTCATAACCTGCTTCAATCAGTGCTTCTAATAACTTTTTATAGGTATGTAATGTAAAATCACGCAAGATGTTGATTGATTAGTGAAATATAAATAGGAATAGGATACACCTTTGATTTCAGTAGTATTTTTCTTCGTTCACGCCATAATTCAAGGTCTTCATTGGCAAATTCCCGTATATCTTTCGGAGAAATACTATTTGGTTTAAAACTCTTTGTAAGTTGAAAGGTATATTCTAATTCCGATAGAATAGAGATTTTATCTTTGAAATCATTTATTTTAATGTTTGGCGTTCCAAGAAGCGCGGCTTCCACGGTCATACTTTGGCTATCGCTTATAAATCCTTTAGCATGATTCATTAACTGGTGCATGTCATTCACATCAAGATCGGGTTGGAATTCTGACCATTTTTTATCTAGGGGTTTTTCTGATGAAATTATTATATCCCCAAATGGCAATAAATTCGTCAATATCATATCCAATTCATTATGTCCTATTCCTTTAATGTTTTTGTCATGATGTGCTGAAAGGTTTACCAACCTAATTAGGAAATACTCTTTCGCTAACTTGTATTTTTTTAAGAATTCTTCTTTTGGTTTTTCATGAAAAACTTCTGGCGATAAGTATGCGAGCTTTTGATAACTTGGGTAGGTTAATTGCTTAGAGGCATAAGGTCCAACATTAACGCCTTCTGCGGTAATAATTTTTGTTACAAAAGGATAGGTGATTTTTCCTTGTATTCTTGTGTACGCGTAATCATCTTCAGCAAAAAAAAGTATTTCCCGATTACAAACCCATCCGGCCCATGATAGTTGAGTGAGACAGCCGATTAATAAATTAGGTTTTTCTTTTCGAATGATTTGAATTAATTTAAAACTTGAAAAAATAATTTTTAATGCTTTGGAAAACAAATTTTTATATTTTCCATAATCAGCAATCTTGATAAATTTAATCTGATTTGAAATCAATAAATCTGCTAAAATATCTTTATCACTGATCACTACAATTACTTCAAATTGATTCGAAGTAATAATATGCTTAAATAGATGAAAATGTGCTGGGTGACCCAATCCAATAATTAACTTCTTTCTATTGCTCAAGATTTTTAATTTTTCTAGCAGGTATTCCACAATTTGTCGAGTAATCCTCCACGTTTTTATTTACAAGTGACATTGCACCAATAATTGACATGCATCCTATTTCAACATTTGGAAGTATGACCGATCCAGCACCAATCCATGCGTCGTGTTTTATAGTTATTGAACCTACAATTGGAGGAATGATTTCCATCAATTTCGATTGATTAGCGTCCGAAGAAAGAACTAATGTTACGTTAGGACCTATGGCGACCCTATCCCCGATGATCAATTCACATCCTTTCATCGAGATTAGGCTGGCAACTGTTAAATTGCTTCCAATGTAGACCTCCTTTCCCACTTTAAATCCGCAGAGTCGCAGTCCAAAACATCGAATAGAATTATGAGGAAAAGACTTTGCCAAAAACTTTCCGAATTTGATTTTTACTTTTACAAGGAATGTATTTTTATTCATTTTTTTATTAACCTAAGTAGTTTAAATCCAATAAAACCTAGCTTATATTTAATCGGACTAAAGACGATTTCGTTTCTTCCGTTTTCAACTAACTTTCCACCGAATTTGAGCTTAAATTCTCTAACTCCATAGGCAGATTGATCATTTCCGGCACCCCCAAAATCAAAAAGCTTAAAATTATTTTCATACGCCCATTCTAGTATTCCATGAACAATAAAATCATTTGGAAATAAATGATTAAATTCTGAATCATGCCCGGCGTACCAATCGTACAACACCTCCCCATTTAACAAACAAAACCGAGATGCAACTATTTTTTCCTCATGGAAAACACCAAAAATGAAAAGATTATTTTTTAATGCGTACGGATATGTACTTGTAAAAAAAGAGACGTTAGGGCATGGTAAAAGGATTCTCTTGTAGGTGTTTTTTACCAATTTGCCGGCTATTTCTAGCTCGTTTTTTTCAATTAATCGTTTAAATTTAAGTTCGTACTTTATTGATCTTCTAACATTTTTCCTTCTACCGGCATGATAACCATTTAGCGGATCGGCAATAATTTCATTTAATATGGTGTAGTGACTTGAATAGCCCATACCGTGCTTTTTGAGAATATTCTTTTTTTCAAGTGAGAGAGGGAAAATGTTTCTAATCTGAAGATAAATTGCCTTTTTACGTAGGTGATTGATCAGAAGTTCTAAAATTTCATCATAAATAGAATCATTTATTGCAATTGGTCCACCAATGATTAAAGCCCGAGAGGTCAAACCTGAGAAAATGCCAATTTTTTCTCTTAGAAGTAAAATATTGCATGAAGCAACCATTTGATTTTCGATCATTCCCGATATATTGAATGTGGAAAAACCATTTTCATTATAAAGAGTTGTAAAGTCGCTTGACTGGAAAAATGTATAGCTTTTTTGATTTTTTAAGAATTTATCTAAAATAGAACAATCATCGAAGGATGAACTAATTTTCCAATGGATCTTATTGTGCATAAATCGTTAGTAACCTCAATGCAATTTGCTCACGCTGTAAATTAATTTCTATCAATCGATTTCTTCCAAAATTACTTTTCCTTGAATCAATAGAAATTAATTCCACTATGTGATTTGCAAGATTTATCGGTGAAAAGTCACTTAATTTATTTCCTGAATTTTCCCCAAATAACCAAGGTATGTCGCCAACGCGTGTGGCAATAATTGGGGTATTGCATGCCATTGCTTCTTTGATTGTATTTGGTGAGCCCTCCCATACACTCGTGGAAAGAAATACATCACATGCATTATAACAATAAGCAACCTCTGTTGGGTTGAATCCAGTAAGTGTTTTCAAACTTATTGGGAACGGAATCAATGAGACAACTTGCTCGGCAAGCGAAAAATTTTTAATCAAATTTGTTTTACTTCCATTGAATAAAACTATTTTTTCTTCGATTGACCAATCTAGGTATTTTCTGCATATTTCCTTTTCCATTGGAATAAATAGGTTCATATTTACCCCATTTGGAAGAACTTCAGCACATTCAATACCAAGCTTTTCTTTCATCTCTTCGGATTTTACAATCAGAAATTTCCACTTAAAAAACCAATTGAAAAGACGAATGAATAATCTATTTTTTTTTGATTTTAATACATCTGAACCGAGTAAAGATACAATCAAAGGCTTGCATCCTGCTAATGACGCAACAAAACCTGAAAAACTATAGTGCGCGTGATAAATATCAAATGTATTTTTTGTTAGAAATGAACGAAGCAAAAAGATGCTCTTTATATAACCAGTTATACCTTTAGTTTTTATTAAAAAATAGGAAACCTCTACACCCAATTCACTTAAAGAATCCCCTTGGGATTTTACAAATGGAGAAACTTCTGTTTCATTCTTATAACTACTTATGAACAGTACTTTCAACTTCTTGTATTATAAAATTAACTACACTTGAAACATAGATCTCTTCTAAATCAGCGATGTCTTCTTTTACATGCCAATTGAGATCATCTTTGATAAAATGAAAGTTTGAATTTTCTAATGTTTTAGTTCCAAAATATAACGCTTGAAATTCGAAAACAACTGGTCTCCCTTCAAAAATTGCAATATCCAATGATAGGTTAGGAATATGTAGTCGTTTTCGTATTGATAAGGAAAAATCAAGAATTTCTCGAGGTATATCTTTTGTAAAACTAAATAATCCACTTCCACTTGCGCGGAAATCATTTTTTCTATTTTCTCTTTTTAGAACAAATAGTTGATCATAAAATACCAAGACCTTCCAGTCATAATTAATACCGGGTAAAAAGTTTTGACAAACCATTTTACCTATTTTTGTTTCTTCAGGTCTATAGTTCTTTCCGTGCTTTATTTGTCTTAGTTTTCCGCGAAATAATTGATATAAATTCAATGTTGAGGCGACTTTGTTAAATGACTTTTTAAGTTCTTGCAGGGAGTTCACTTTAAAGACATTTTTTGATAGTGCTCCGGTATGACCTTTAATGACTTGCGGAAATTGAAATTTGACGTTCTCAATATCCTTTTCTGTTGCGATGAATTGAGAAGCGAAAAGATCTAAATCGGGGAATTCATATAATTCTCGAAGAAGTTCCATTTGAACTTTGTTATTGTGTGCACGGAGAAATTTATAGTGCGGAATGCACATGTGATGTGTTAAATTTAAAGCAAAGATTATATCTTCAATAAATGATTTGTAATGCTCACCAATATCCTCTGAAGAAGTGTAAATTATGTAATGGGGTTCACTAATTTTAAATAATTCAACAGCATTAATGAAATTAAACCTTCTTACATTGCATCCCTTTAGACGAAAGAGTTCAATTATTTTTTGAACATCCATACCGCCTCGGTATGTTTGAGATTTTTGTTTAGATCCAAATCGATTTAAATAATCCGTAATGATAGCTACGTTCACAGGTTTATTTGTTTTATAAATTTTGCGGGGTTTCCACCATAAACTGTATGCTCTGGAATTTCTCCTTTTATTACGCTTCCTGCTGAAACAACGACGCCATCTCCAATTTTTGTTCCGGGTAGTATGATACATCCCGTGCCTATCCAAACATTATCTCCAATAATTACAGGTCTAGTAATGCCTTGACTATTAATTCGATCAGATAAATTAGTACCATGTCCATTGGAGTCAATGATTTGACAATTTGCGGCAATTAAACAATTATCACCAATTTCAATCCTCTCGTGAGCATGTATACATGAACCATGAATCCTTGTATTATTGCCAATACGAATAATTGAATGTGGTTTGTCACACATTAATTTAACTCTCGAGAACATGTTGACATGATAACTTCTATTACTGGAATTTAACAGCACATTTTCACCCAAAGTAATTTTTGCATTTTTATGTAAAACAATGGATGGCCAATAATTTATTACGATTCCTTTTCCGACGTGTAGGTTTTTAACTATGCTTTTATAATACAGTATAAACAAAAGCTGATTGAATCTATAAATTATCTTATACATGAAGATTCTTGTAAGTGTGAAATTGAATGTAGTGTTCGTAAAATATACGCAATATAGCCCCTAGCACAACCACTCGTATTGCATTAAATAATATGGCATTTATTCCACCGGAAATACTGAGAATGTAACCCACAATGAGAAAGCAAATAAAAGTCACTTGCATATAATCGAATAGTTTTTTATCAGAAAAATAAACTTTGGCAGAGTTTTTAATTTTTCGGTAAAAGATAAATAACGGAATTGGCCACAATAAAAACAATATTAGGCCCAAAATACCTGATCCATGAAGAACCGCATTGTAATCGTTATGAATCATTCTTCTACCGTATTTACCATTTGCATAATTGCCGGGTGAATTAAAGACTTCATTACCAAAAAATACAGTGCTCGGTTGTCCACTGTAAAGAATTTCATCACGAACAATAAATGTTTCTTGATAGCGACCCTCTTCCTCTATATTTTGTGTCGTTAGCCTTCGCTCTCTGGCTTTCATTTGTTTTTGTAAAGTAGACTCGAAAATAGGATAAGCAATAAAAAGAATTAATCCGGATAAGACTAATCCGAAAAAAATATTAATCCTATTGCCACTGTAAAACAAATTAATTAAAAATCCTGCAAGAATTGCAATAATGGAAATACGCTTTAGTTGAACAAGAACTAGAATAAAAATTATAATTGCAATTAAGATTAATACTCGTTTATATTTTGGATTTAAATATACAATCAAAGGACTTGCGACCAATAAATAGGCCATTGAATTTAGCCCCTCAGTAAATACATTACCAACATCAAAAATTTCTCCCGAATATGATTTTCCTTGAATATTAAAGGCTGAAGATATCAGAATATTTAAAATATATAGTCCTCCAATAAGCGCAATTGCATTTATCAGTTTTTTAAATTTATCTAGGTCATTGATGACAAAAAAAGAAATTGGTAAAATCAGCATCCAAATAATTGTTGATGCTAAATTGGACAACGAATAAATCATTTTTGACGAAAATAAAATCAATACACATAAATAAACAATGAATATATATAATAGACTAAATAGTCGTACAGATTTATAAACGCGTAAAAAAATATATCCTGTAATCAATAAAATAACTATTCCAATTGCTTGAGTTGCCACTGAGCCTCTTGGCAAAATCACTCCAATGCTCATAATGTATAAGAACATAAAGGGGAAGAATCTATATAGAAATTGAGTTGGACTCATTTTTAGGGTAGAATTCGATTTTCTAGTGTTTTAAACTGATTTAGTTTAGAATATTCGCAGTTTTCGTTACTCCATTTCGGTAATTCCGGATAGTTAGTGAAAAGTCCTTCAATGTATGAAACCATTTCTTCGAGTTCATTAATCATTCTACCAGAATTTGTTTTCAAAAGTATTTCTCGTAGTTCTTCTTGTTCTCCAACACTCAAAATTGGAGTGCGTGCAGAAATATATTCAAAGATTTTTCCAGTGAGATTTCCTTCTTGATGTTTATTTCTCCAGCAAAAGTGCAACAATAGGTCGGATGATTTTTGTAAAATTCTAACTTCATGATGGTTCATTTTAGGAAGAAACTCAATGTAATCCTCAAGTTTATTTTTTTGAATAATAGAAGATAAAAAAGCGCTTTGGGATGTACCAACAAATATCACTTTTAAGTTTTTCCGATGAGAATAAATTAACTTTTCGATTGCTTCAAAAAATAGATGAATGTCGTTATTTTTTGTATATATGTTTCCTGTGTATGTTATCGTAAAGGTTGAGTTTATAAGCGGTTTAATAGCTTCATACAAGGAAAAATCACATCCGTTGAGCAAAACATTAACTTTTTGACCCAGTTTATTTTCTAAGAATTTAGCGTGACCTTGAGACACACAAACAATTTCTGATGCCGATGTCAAAATATTTCGTTCATAACCAAAATGGAAATTTGCCAACAACTTTTTTATTCCTTTGTTGGCATGGGAATAACTCATTAAGTCTCTGAACTCAGCAATCCAAAATAATTGCTTGTGATTCTTTTTTAATTTATAAGCGACCATATGAGGCGATGGCGGTGAAAAGCTTGAATAAATATATGTAATCTGTTCTTTTTCAATTAATTTGTTGGCCTGAATAATTGTGTTTTTTCTCCAACTTCGAAATCTTAAATCTGGCCACCATGATGCTAAATAGGGAATAAAAATCGAAAAAAGCTTAGTAACTAATTTCCTCAAAAAAAGATTTTTAATCTTAAACGTAAAATCAAAAGGATCCTTCCAATTAACTTGAATAATGTTTAGCCCGTTTAAATCAAACTCATCAGAAATTTTTTCGCCTTTTTGAGAACATGTGAGAACATGAACACTCCATCCATGGTCGGAAAAAAGTTTAGCATAGTGGTATAGTCTTAAGCTCGCCACTGAAAGTCGCGGTGGAAAAGTAACGGTGATAAATAAAATCGATCTATTCAAAGCTTTTTTATTTGATCATTTGTTTGTACTCATTTGCCCATAATTCAGCAACAGCTTCCCAAGATGAGATTGAATAGATTATGTTTTTATTCGATTCAAATTTCTGTTTTTCTTTCTCAAGATTTTGAATTATTCGTGTAATCAATTTTTTTAATTGATTTTCATTAATGGAATAAAAAAATAAACCTTTTGATTGTAGCCATTTATAGGGTAACCATTCACCTAAAATCATAATAGAATTTGTAAAGAAATGTTCCTGTAAAGAGCCGCTAAACGCATCACTAATTTGAAAATTTATTACGATGTCAGAACTTAGTCTGAGTAAACTTATCTCAGTTTCATTTAAAGTATTTTTAAAAAAAATTGTTTCTATCCCGGTTTGTTGAGCAGTAATAATAATTCTTTCTTTGAATTGATTATCCGCACCATAAGTAAGTGGTAGTATTAATACTAATCGATCTTTAAGTTGACTTTGTAAATTATTTAACTGATTTAGAATTACATGATGTTGTTGGCCATTGCTTGCATTGTATCCTACAAATACACTTATTTTTTCAGTCGGAATATTTAATTTCTTTTTTGCTTCAGTTTTTGAAGCATTAATTAAATTAATTGAATCAAAAAAACTATTTCCAAAAATTTGATATCCTAGTTTATCTTTTCTTTCAAAATATTTTTCCATTTTAGTGAACATCTCAACTGTGTTAAAGCGAATAATTTTAGAATGGGAAGTTATCGTTTTTAATTTTTGTTTCCGCTCATCAGTTATTCGGTAAGCATCTGATCCCCAAAAACTTATTTTAATATTTTTGTGGAATAACTTTCCTAATATTTGGTCATAAATTGTACTTAAATAATGGATATCTATGATTTCATATTTTGCTGATAAAGAAAGAATAATTTTATTTCGAAATAAGTAATATACAAGAACCCTTAATTTGGGGATCTTCAAAATAAGTTGAAGAAACCAATATCTATGTGATTTCTCTGAAAACTTAAATGTTCGAGTATTAAACAACGAGAGTTCAATGTTTTTGTTTGCTAATTTTTCCTTTAGCCTATGGAGCAAATTATCATGTTCCTGAAACTGATAAAGAATTAATATCCTTAACTTTTCCTCCACCGTTAGAAAGGTTTAATAAACATATTTTTAGCGCGTTTCGGTTGTAGTTTTCTTCTAAATGTATTGAGAAACTTCAATAGACTTCCATGATTACCGCATTTGACAATGATAAAACCCAAAACGAGATTCCAAAAACTATTTATGGAATATATCCATTTATTATTAATCCATGCATATTTTAAAAGAACTGACTGATAATCAACAAATGAACTTGACAAAATTTGATTAGCATTTTTTAAACTAAGATTATTCCCGTGTTTTCTGTAAATAATGTAAGGATTCTCACTAAATGAAAACTGAATATTATTAGTCAATAATTCAAGATGAAAAGGCAAGTCTTCAAAATTTCTTTTGGCATGTTTGAAATAATTCCCTTGTGTGAAAATATCAGATTTTACAACCAAAGTTATTGCCGGGATAGTGTTTCCTTCAAAAAGGTAATTCTTTATTTTTTCGTTTGATGATAATTTACGGGTAATCTCACTCTTGGGAATAAACGTTTTAGATGATTCAATAGTATCACTTTCAAATAACAAGGCCTTTCCTACGATGATTTTTGAGTCTATAAATTTAGAAATATCTTCTCTTAATCCCTTAATTGCTCCTGGATAAAGTATGTCATCTCCGGCAATTCCTTTTGTCCATTTCCCTTTAATATACTTGAACGTACCTTTTTTATTTTCGACTACACCTTTATTTTGTATTGAGGTAATTAAAATTATTTCGAAAAACAACGTTTTATTTTCTTGAATCCATTTTTCAATAATTTCTACTGTTTTATCTGTTGAACAGTCATCACTAATTATTACTTGAATATCTGTTGCAGCTTGGAGAGATAAACTTTTTAACAGTTCTTGAATGTAAAGAGATGAATTATAAGTTAGAATAGTCAATGTAATAAAACACGAATTCATCATCCAATCGTTCGATTTATCCATTTTTGAAGTAGGCCCATTCTAACGTACAAGTAAATCGAACTTCCTATTGCAATTAGACCTAAAAGCAGTGCGAAAATATAGGGTAAATTGAGGTTTTTTATTACGAATAAACCTCCAGGAATTATCAAACAGAGTGTAAACACCACGAAGCTTTTAGGCAAAATATAATTTCCAAATAATTTGATGCAAATTAGATGAGTTTGTATGGCATAATAAGCAAAACCCAACAAAAATCCAATTCCTAAACCTTCAATTCTCCAGAAATAATATCCACCTGTAGAAATCAAAAGGGTCACTAAAATTGCCACTAATTCATTCCAAAAATAATATTTGTTTTTACCTGTACTTAAAAGTAAATAAGAATGGCTCCAACCATAAAGTTTAAATGATACACCTAAAACTGACCAAGAAATCATAGATTCAGCCAAAGCAAACTTTTTACTGAATAGTAGCGTAATGATTTCATTGTTTAATAAAAGGAAAATTGAAATCATTGGAAGCAAAAGCGATAACCCAAATATTAATTGTTTATTCACGATTGATTTAATCTCTTCCTTATTGTCTTTATTTGCTGTTAAACTCGGAAAATAGTCTGTACTCATGACGGTAAAAATTATTCCGAAATAGGAATTAACAATAACAAAACTTGCTTGATAGAGACCAACCTCATCTAATCCTCCATTTTTCTCGATATATAATTTAATAAGTAGTGCTTTAACAAGCGTTAAAATCGTTGTTATACTTAACAATAGTCCTGTCCAGATCATTATTTTCCCTTCAGAGAAAACTGAAATTTCATGAATATTTTCTTTTATAACTTTTATGTCTTTCGTAAAATACCAACTTCTTAGGTATGAAATGATTGAACTAATTATTAGGGTCGGTACAATTGCATGCTGACCGAGTAGATAATACATTGGGATCGAAACAATAAGACCAAGAATAGCTCCAGTAATATTCGCATTGGCAAGTTTTTTATTTAGCCTAAGACCTCGCAAGATGGCTGAATTTGCAGATGTCATTTGATTAATGAAGATAGTGATAGACAGCCATAGAATTCCGGGCCAAAAATGTGAGGAATCAAAAATAATTTGACTTATTTGTTTGCAAAATACGGCAGTCACAAGTGAGCCAAGCAGGCCTGTGTAAATACTCAGTCTACGTATTACAAAAATAACTTTTTGGATTCTTTTCTCTTCTTTACTTTGCGATGCTTCAGCAAGATCTCGCACAGCGGAAGTACCAATTCCTAAATTCGAGAAGGAGGAGATCAAAGCGATTGATGAGGTGTATAATGACAATAATCCATATCCCGATGTCCCTAATATTATGGCAACAAATTTTGTTCTAATTAATGAACAAATCATCATGACCAATTGAGCACTACCAAATAACCAGGTGGTAGAAGCTATTTTGGAGAATGACGTTTTTTGATGTTCCAAACTACTGATTGAAAAATCTTTTTATAGAGTTACAAACTTCCAATATCTCAAGGTTTGTGTGAATCGGAGACATTGGCAAACTTAACGCAGTTTTGTGTATTTCCTCTGTGATGGGCAGATTCATATTGTTAAGTTCCTTGAAAGCATTTTGCTTGTGAGGGGGAATAGGGTAGTGTATTAAAGTTTGAATACCTTCATTTTCCAAGAATTTTTTAAGTTGGTCTCTATTCTCTGTTCGAATTACGTATAAATGGTAAACATGAGATTCTGAAATTGATGGCAAGACTAAAGGTGTTTCTATCAAATTTTCATTGTAAATTCTTGCTATCTCCTTTCTCCTCTTGTTATCTTCATCCAATTTTGGAAGTTTTATACGAAGAAAGGCTGCTTGAATTTCGTCCAAACGACTATTAATACCCTTAACCTCGTTGATGTATTTTTTTCGGCTTCCATAATTGGAAATCGACCTCACTTTTTCTGCTAGTTCATCGTCATTTGTTGTGATTGCACCGCCATCTCCTAGAGCACCTAAATTTTTTCCTGGATAGAAGCTAAATCCTGCAGCATGACCAAGATTTCCTGACATTATTCCTTTGTGATTAGCTCCAATACTTTGAGCACAATCCTCTATTACGAGAATTCCCAAGGATTTGACATAATTATAAAAAGTTTCATTCCAAGAAATCAATCCATACAAGTGAACGTTTAGAATTGCTTTCGTTTTTGATGTGACATTAATTAGAGTTGAATCTAAATTGTATGTGTTAAAGTCCGGTTCAACTAAAACAGGTACAAGATCATTTTCGGTGATTGCCAAAATACTGGCGATGTAAGTATTTGCAGGCACAATTACTTCATCTCCTTTATGTAACTTTCCTAATTCTAGGTATGCACGGAGAATGATTCTAAGAGCATCCAATCCATTTGCTACGCCTATTGCATGTTTGCAACCGAGGTATTCGGCTAATTCTTGTTCAAAAGCTCTTACCTCTTCACCATTAATGAAATAACCTTCATTTACAATGTTTTGAAAAGCAAGAGTAAATTCCTCTTTAAATCTTTTGTTTACCGCGTTTAAGTCGAGGAAGGAAATCACTTTATCTTTCGAATTGGCGTTCCGACATAAATTCCTGGTTCGGTCAAATCTTTATTCACAAAAGAATTCGCTCCAATAACTAAATCACTTCCAATTTTTGTATTTGGGGCAATGGTTGAATTTGCTCCTACATAAGTATTTTTCCCTACACACGTTCCATGTATCGTTATTCTTTCGTGGGTTGATCCCAAGGTTATTACGTTAGGACCTAAAAAAGCATGTTCTTCAATTAGTACATTGCTTGTTAATATTACTCCGTATTTTAATGTTGCATTTTTGCGAATCAGACATGTGTTACCAGTTCGGATTTTACCTTGCAAAATGGAATTTTCTTCAACGATTACATTTTTCCCAATTTCACAATTATTTCCGATTACTACATTATCCGCTAATTTAACCCCTTCTTCTATAATGTTAAAGTTACCTATCTCAACGTTGTTACCGATTTCAACACTTTCATGGATAATATTGAATTGACCAATTTTTACATTTTGACCTTGTTTCATTTTATAAATTATTATTTTTAATTTTCGCGGGTACCCCTAGATACAGTTGATTTTCTTCGGTTAAATTTTTACTTATTACAGCTCCGGCAGCAACAGTAATTCCCTTTTTTATGAGTAAGTGAGGTAAGATTGTTACATTACTTCCAATCACTACATTGTCTTCAATAACGGCAGCTTGATGTTCGAGACGAGATGAATTTAACCTCGGATTATTGTCATTTACAGAACAAACATGGGCACCGATAAAGCAATTCTTTCCTATTATCATTTTACCTCCAATATTGGCTCCAGTCATAATTTTTGTGCCTTCTCCAATGTGTGCGTTGAAACTTACAGTTACACTCGTTCCAACAACTACTTTATTTTCTAAATGTACGTTCTCTCTCAAAAAAGCTCGATCTGCGAGATAACTTTCCTGACCTACTTTACAACCTATGTATATAATTACCTGATCACAAATAAGAGTATTCTTTTCAATTAGCGTTTTCTCAGAAATATCCAATAGTTTGGTTTGATTATTCCCTGTAGTAGGTTTCTTTCCTATGATACATGATGACCCAACTGTTACGTTTTCCTCGATTATAACACCTGGATATATAATAGTAAAAGGACCTATTTTACATGAATTATGAATTTCAGCGCCTTCGTATATTAATATGTTTTCACCGAAGCTGTGATTTTTAAATTTCATTTTTGATGTCTGTATAATTTGAAATTTTCATATTCGTTAATATAATCATCAGGATCATAGGGGTGAGAGGCAATCACCATACATATGGAACCTGAGGTGAAGTTTCTCGTTTCGCGCCATATGCCTTTTTTTATGTGGAGAGCATTGTTCGGTCTGTCTAATCGAATGGTTGTTTTATTCACACCATCGTCAAGTAAAACTTCGAATGCCCCGGAAACTGCAATTACGAATTGCTCAAGTTCTTTGTGGGCATGCCCACCTCTATCGGAACCACCTGGCACGTCATAAATGTAATACACCCTATTAATTTCGAATGGTATGTTATTCAAATTTTGAACAGAGCTTAAATTTCCCGCTCTATTTTTTACCTTTTCTAGGCCCACTATGTTACAATCAAATACTGAATTCATTTATTCATAAGTTGAAAACATGCTATATTCATGTATATAATCCTCTTCTTTGTAATAATCTGAATTGAGAATCATAACTACAGAATTTGTACTGAAATTTCGTAATTGCCTCCATGTCATTATAGGAACATATAAAGCCGTAAAAGGTCTGTTCAAAGTGTACGATTCCTCTATTTTCCCATCTGACACATAGACTTCAACACTTCCAGACAAGCAGATAATTACCTCTTTTTGTGTTTTAAAAGCATGCCCACCTCTAGTTTGCCCACTGGGAACGTCATAAATCCAATAGACACGTTTAATTTTAAAAGGTATGTGGTCGGGAAACTGTATGTAGGTAAGGTTTCCTCGTTCATCAGATATTTTATTGAAATTCAGTAAACTCGGTCTACTCATCAAATACCAATTTTGTTACTGTAAACATAAGCAATGTCATGCTGTGCTCTCCTGTAGTCATTATGATTTCCAATATCTAGCCAATAACCATAGTGTTGGAATAAGGTTATCTTTTTATTTTTCTTCATCAATAATTCAATAAAATCCACTGCCGAAAAAGCTGTGTCATTCGGAATCAAATTTAAAAGCTCCTTTTTAATTAGGTACATTCCACCATTTGTATTGTAGGTATATGTTGGCTTTTCTTCAATTCGGGTAAGTAATTCGTTCTCCATCTCAAGCACACCATATGGAATCTCTATTTTAAATGGGACACTTAGTATGGCGCAATCTGAACTATTTTGTAAAAAGCTCAAATAAAATTGCTCAATGTCTACATTAGTTAATAAATCTGAATTTGATACAAGTATCACGTCATTATGGAAATCACTAATAAGTTTAATGGCACCTATTGTACCCATAAATTTTGTTTCTTGGATTCCTTGAAGGTTAATTTCGTCAGATTTTTTACTCTTTATAAAAGTATCCAATTGTTCGGACAAATAATTTGTTGTTACGTGTATATTTTCAATTCCGTAATAAACATAATGATTAATGCCATGCTCGATGATTGGCTTTTCTCCAACAGGCAATAACGGTTTTGGTTTATGTTCTGTTAATGGCTTCAATCTTTCCCCTTTTCCACCAGCCATGATTACACAATCAACTGGAATTATTGACCTTTTTTCACTGAAATTTAAGACATCTATAACTTTCTTTTCATTATCTACAATTGGTATTATTTTGAATTGTCGGTTTCTCCAAGAAATTATTTCTTCCAGGTTAATATTTCCTTTTTCAATAGTAACAGGTTCCTTTTGTACGCACTCCTTAACTTCCACATGTAATGAATTTCCGGCTAATAAGGCACGACGAATATCACCGTCTGTTAGCGATCCGATTAATTTTTGTTGGTCATCTACTACAAATAAAATTGCGTTAGATTTTAGAATTTCTAGCTGTTTTACAGCTTCAGTTAGAGTTGTGTTTTGATAAATGAGGTGATTACTTAAATTTTTCATCTCGCAGGATTTCCTTTAACAATTGAGTTATCTCTTACATCCATAGTCAGAACTGAACCTGCACCTATAATACAGTTTTTACCAATTTTTATTCCGGGAAGAATAGTTGCATTTACACCAATTAATGAACACTCACCAACATGTACATTACCAGCTAATACAGCACCGGGTCCAATATGTGCATAATTTCCTATGTTGCAATCATGCTCGATAATCGCCCTCGTGTTAATTATAACTCCCTCACCAATTTTACACTCAGGTTGGATTATGGCTCCTGCATTCACGATTATTCCATTCTCATTTAACTCAGTTCTAACGAGTGAGGACATATCAATAATTGAGAATAGGTGAACATCATTCTTCAATTTTTCTGATATTTTTTGTCTTAATTTGTTGTCCCCAATTGCTACAAAAACACGATCAGTATCTGAAAAGTCAAAAAGAGTTTCATCTCCGAAATACTTTAATTGGTAAGGATTTTTATCTTTTTCGTTCGTTTCAAAATACCCATCAAAAGATAAGTTCAAAGATTTTAACGCTTCAATTATTGGGTAGCTGTGACCCGAGTAACCAACAAGATATCTGTTTTGTATTTTCAAATTAAAATTGGACGCTACTTGGGATATTTACAATTCGTTCGTATAATTTTATAGCATTTTCTTGACTATCTCGCCAACAATCTTTATACATGGGCAATAAAAATGAAAGCTGCCAAATAGGCCGACATTGGATGCCTTTGTCATTCGTCTCTACTATAAATGAATTTCTTTCGTTCGAATTTTGGAATTCAATACAATTTAACCAATAATTTGCTTTTGTATGTTCCATTTCCCTTCTGAAGATGGGTTTGTCAATAAATAATGCAGCATATTTAGTAGCTAATTCACGTTTGTTTTCTAAAAAACAGTCTAATTGTTCTAACTGTGCACAGAGCAATGCAGCGTTAATATTTGGCATTCGAAAATTGTATCCGGACTCGTCGTGTACAAATTCATAAGGATGAGGGATTTTTGCTGTGGTTGTCAGATGTTTCGCTCGTTTTGCAAGGTTTTCATCATTTGTTACAATTACGCCTCCACCTCCAGCAGTTACAATTTTATTTCCGTTGAATGAAAAAACAGCTATTTCACCGTATGAACCAATTTTTTGACCTTTGTATTCACTTCCCAATGCCTCTGCTGCATCTTCTACCAACGGGATTGACCATTCTTTACAAATTGCTGAAATTTCGTCAATTCTGCATGGAAAACCGAAGGTATGCATAGGTAAGCACGCTGCAATTTTTTTTCCTGTTAATTTATTGAAACATTGATTGTTTCTCAATTCAGCATTTTCATTCAAAAATGACAATAAACTTTTTGGGGATAACCCCATTGTATCGTAGTCAACATCAACGTAAATTGGAGTTGCGCCTGCGAAATGAATTGAATTTGATGTAGCTATAAAACTTAATGCCTGAGTGATTACCTCATTACCTGTTTCAACGCCAACTAACTGTAAACCTACTTGTAAACCAGCAGTTCCATTTACAACTGCAACAGCATATGCCGTACCTGTAAATTTGGTTATTTCTCTTTCAAATCGATCAACAAAAGGGCCAACACTTGAAACATAGGTGCTATCAATACATTCATTCAAATATTCCTTTTCTTTACCTCCAAAATGAGGTTGGTGCAGAGCAATTTTGTCTTGGTTTTGAAAGCGCTCTTTAATGAAAGAAATAATCTCCTGGTTTGTCATGATTACATCTTTTGGTCTAAAAATTTTCCTTTGTCCTCGTATGACAATTCAGGAAGTATTTCACGATAAGCATCTATAATTTCTTGTTTTGTCCAATGTCCTTTTTCTTTCCAAGAATTATAGGCGATTTCAAAGCCTTTTAGTTTCTGAACGTCAAATTCCGCTTCATTTTTTACTATTCCAAAATTTTCAAAACGTGCTAAATCTAACGTCTCATTTTTCATAAAAAACTCCTCTTCATCTTTTTCACCAGTAGTATCAGAGGATGTGAAAAGAACAGGCCATTTACGTTTGGGGATCAAATCATTAATTATAGACCTAGCTTCAGTTTCATCTGTACAAATATGCGGTTCATATCCTAATTCATCTAAATATCGCAAGACTATATCTGTGAACGAAGTCAATTGAAAGTCATTGGACAATTTAGGAAAGAAAATATCTCTGTTTTCTCCAAATAATGCGGACATCAAACATAATTCTCCAGATTCTTGAGGCGTGACAAAATAGCGTTTGACATCTTTGGGCGCCACAAGTGGTTGTAGCTTTTGTATACGCTGATTAAAGCCATGTAATAAGGATCCATCCGAGAAGGCAACATTGGCAAAACGAGCTGTAGAGACAGGAATGGAAAGGCTACGGTACATGAGAAATTTCTCCATGATTCGTTTTGATCCCCCCATAAGATTTACAGGGTTTGCCGCCTTGTCTGTTGAAACGCAAAAATACTTTTTACATCCTAAATCAATGGCTTGTTTTAGCGTTTGATCTGTATTAAAAACATTCACTTCCAACATCCGCATTAAGGTGAATTCGTCCTTTTCACTGCGAACATGTTTCAATGCAGAAAGGTTGATAATATAATCATACCCTTTTTGAGAGCGAAGAAATGAATTAAAAATAGTTGAGTTTATATCGAGCGCAAAAGTCTTGAATTCACCAGTTGTATATCCAAGTGAACTTCTTAGGTCTCTTACTAATTCAGCCAAATTATTTTCGCTTAAGTCGACAACATGTAAATTTCGTGGATCTCTTTTAAATAATTCTTTCACTACGGCTTGTCCAATAGATCCAGCGCCTCCCAGTACCAAAAAACGAGAATTATGGACTATTGAGAAAATCTCTTCCGAATAATTTTCGAGATCATTCGTAAATAAATTATGGTTTCGACCAATTATTTTAAGAATATCCAACATTAATTGTGTTTATTTGCCCAATACCATTTCACCGTCTCAGCTAAACCTCTTTTCAAACTATATGATGGAGAATATTTTAGAAGTCGCTTAGCTTTTTCAATTGAAGCTAATGAATGAGGGATATCTCCTTTTCTAAATTCTCCGTGAATACTATCAATTTTTTCAATTGAATGATCAAATTCTTGAAGATTTAATTTTATTTCATTAAAAAGTTCATTTAAATCAGAGCTTTCACCAAATGCCACATTATACACTTGATTGATGGCATCTTGATTAGCCGTAAACATTGCTAATTTGTTGATTTGAATTACATTGTCAATGTAGGTGAAATCTCTTGAAAACGTACCGTCCCCATTTATTATTGGTGATTCATGGTTCATTAAGGTGTCCACAAATTTTGGGATGACTGCCGCGTAAGCTCCTGCTGGGTCCTGTCTTCTTCCAAAAACATTGAAATACCTTAAACCAATACACTCCATCCCGTAAGTTTTAGCAAATACATCTGCATATAATTCACCAACATACTTTGTAATTGCATAAGGTGATAGTGGTTTACCAATTATATCTTCGACTTTAGGCAGACTTTCAGAATCTCCATAAGTAGATGAACTTGCCGCATATACGAATCTCTTTATGCCAGCATCCCTAGTGGCTACAATCATGTTTAGAAATCCGTTGATGTTAATGTCATTGGTGGTTATGGGATCTGCAATCGACCTAGGAACGGAACCTAATGCTGCTAGATGTAAAACGATGTCAATATTGGCAACTGCTTTTCTACAATCTTCAATATTTCGAATATCACCTTCAATCAAATGAAAGGAAGAAGATTCCATAAGGTGTTCGATATTACTTCGTCTGCCGGTGATAAAATTATCCAAACAAATTACATCATGGCCTTCCAAAATAAGATTTTC